>Ga0209296_1001081_pt1 | contig 21896 bp, 32 predicted proteins | sample S_130206_EF_Meta_FD_187319 | JGI IMG/M metagenome (GOLD analysis project Ga0209296, IMG submission 187319) | Freshwater microbial communities from Lake Simoncouche, Canada to study carbon cycling - S_130206_EF_MetaG (SPAdes) (version 2) | ecosystem: Environmental > Aquatic > Freshwater > Lake ...
TTTTAGTAGACAAAGCGGTTTCAAAAACAAGAGAATATGTGACAGAAGCAGAGGTATCTGTCCAAGTAAAAGAAATATGTTTTTGCGAACCTGTATTAACTGCCCGTAGCAATACCACCCTTGCGTAGTACCCCGTAGGTACTGTGTAGAGGGTTGTCAGCGTGTTTGCTGTGAGGTTTGCGCCAACCGATAATGCTCTCATTTTGCCTTTGCCTTATTTCGTTCGGAAATAGACTTGGCTTTTGCCTTTGCGTCAGTCTTGGAGTTTGCACCCCATGCTTTTAACGAAAGAAGCAGTCTTGTCGGTTCACCATTCTTGTACTCAGGGCCATCGTTGCCAGCCATACGAGCCAAGAAACTTGCTCTACGGGGATTATCCCCTGATTTAACTGGCGCTTTTAAATTACCACCAGTTTCTGCATTATAAGATGCTCTGCCCTTAGAGTTCAACCCCCCTTTGGCATTTTTTCCTTCGGAGCGTTGCCAAGCGGGAGTTTTCATCACTTCACCTTTTTTGGTTTCTTTGCAGTTTTAGCAGACTCAATAAACGCTTTGGCAGTTGGCGCACCTTTGCTACCAACTTTCCGCATAGTTTCACCAGAGCCAGCCTTAATTCTTGCTTGTTTAGCATTGATATTTGCATATAGACCTTGTTTCATTTCTTTTTTGCCTTTCCTGCTTCTGATAACGCAATGGCAATTGCTTGCTTTTGGCTAGTTACTATCTTGCCTTTTTTAGAGCCTGTGTGCAATTTACCTGCCCCATATTCTTTCATAACCTTGCTAATTTTGGCTTGGGCTTTGGTTTTCATATTAGTACAAAACCTTTGCTGTAATAGTTCCAGACACATAAACTGTACAGTTTGCCCGTATATACAAAGGTGCATTGGCAACAGTAACCATTCCATCAGCAGTCAAAGCAGTACCAAGGGTTGCCCAATTAGTACCATCAAGGCTACCTTGCAGAACAACAGTAGCACTTGTAACTCCTGAAACTTGCATAAATACTGGTTGACCACCATCAACTTGAATAGGTTGAGATGCACCAGTTGCAGTTACTGCACTTAAAAGGCTTTTTGCTCCAGATAATGAACTCATTTACTTCTCCCTGATTTTTTCATCATGTTAGTTGCGGTACGCTGACCACGCATAGGCATAGCCTTTGGCTTACCAACTGCCACCATAATGGCAATAGGAACGCCTTTTTTAGCATCTTTCTTAGGCATTTTGTTTGTTTTTCCGTACATCATGGTTTCTCCTTGGTTATTGGGCCACCTGATTTCCACGCATCACAGGTTCTGAGTGCGGCACAGGTAAATTGAAATAGATCGCAATATCCTAAATTAGCCGCCTTGACAAAGTTCTCGTCATAGGACAACTCATTTTTACCCTCATCCTTCTCTAGTCCACCAAGGATGCACTCCATCATCTTAGGAGTCTGGATAAATGCGGCACAGTTGCCACAACGCATATCCATAATGTCCTTGGTAGGAGCGTTATACATCTTGGCTTTTTTTACCCAAAAGGCATCATTTGGCTCTAGCGGATTAGGTGGGCCATATCCGTACTCTTTAAAAGCATGATTTCTGTTCTTCAGATTGGTAGAAACGTCCTGAGTAGCAATAGGACAAACTACGCCTGAAAGCAAACCCTCTTTCATCGCAGTAACTTTCCACCAATAAAGGTGATTACGCCACCAGCCATAGAAGCGATGGTCATACCCATCCAAAAGCCACCCTTAGACTTGTTTGCCAACTCAAGGAGTGACTTAACATCATTAGCCAATTGGTGAACTTCTACTTGCAGAGCCTCAACTTGGGCTTCTATTCTGCCAAAATCTCTAGCGTCAATATCACTCATAACAGTTGTTCCTTACGGGGTCTGCCCATAGGTTTTTTCAAAGTTAGTGTTTGCCTTGTTCCATCAACCTTCTCAACCTCCACAACAGCAGAAGTATCAACCTCTGTGTATTCTGGATGCCTACGCATCTCGACAATATCAAAGTCATATCTGAATTCGACTGTATTGCCTGATTTATTGCAACGAAACAAAGCCATATTTATCCTTAAAAGAAAGGGGAGCAAGCCCCCCAATCCTTAAACCATACGAACTACAACTAGTCGTAAGGTTGATGAAGCCAAGTCAGCCGTTGAGCCAGACTCGTTTTGGATGCGGAATTTAACTGTATTGGCGGCTGAGACATAACCCGTCACAGTCAAACCAACCAAATCCACACCTAAAGACGCACCAATAACCATGTCACCCAAAGCGACACCCGCTACTGTTACATCATCAGTTTCCCCTGCGCCATCGACTAAAGAGCCAGCGTCAAGAGTAGCCCGAACTGACCAAGTATCAGAGAATAAACCCCGAAAACTGTCAGTACCTCTGCGTGTTACAACTGCACTTGCTGTTGCCATAATAATTTCTCCTAATTAGGTTAAAAAAGTCCCCCCACCACTAGGGCAGGGGGCGCAACTGCAATTAGGCAGGAACTAAGAGAGCAAACATAGATGCAGACTTAGCCTGACTTACGCTTGCCGCCGCACGCAGAATCTGAACGCCATAAAGGGTATCAGATGTGAACAGCGTAGCAAGGTATTCTTGCTTGTACTGAACTTGTGAACGAACACCAATTTGCTCAACCAGAACCAAAGAATCTTTGTGTCCCATTAAACAAACACGGGCGGCGGCAGAACCTGATGCTGTGTCGCAATTGCTTGAGACAAACACAGGGATACCATACAAGTTACCGATCTCACCTGTGCGGATGGTATTGTTAGTACCGCCAACAAAGGCTTGTTCTGTGTAACGTGCAAGACCCATTAAGGTATTACGACTTGAGGGTGGGATGATAAAAAATCTTCCGTCCATTGGGGTGTCGGTATCGTCCATACGCTGAATAGTGCGGCGAATAGCGGCATCGGTCAAGGCTGTCTCATTGTTGCTTGCGGCAACATAAGCGGTCGTACCATCACCACCAATAAACGCACCCGTTGCATACACGTTAGTACCAGCACCACCATTGGTTGAACGTCCAAGGTTAATCAAGTCTGAATCGACTTGTTTAGCCAAAGAGTAACCAGCGTCTGCTGTATAAAAGTTACGCAGACTGTTTAAAGCCTGTGCTTCTACGATGTCTTCGATCAAACGGCTATATTCATAGTGTTTGTCAATTGCTACCTGAACTTCTGATTCCGTTGCCGCAATCAAAGTTACTTGTGAACCAGCCGCCTTTGCAGATGCTGAACCACGGGTAGGGGCAGGAACGTGAACTACATCACCCTTCTTGCCCTTGAAAGACATCTTCATAACCAAGTTTGCTAAAACGAGGTTCTTCTTGTAAGCCGCAATAATCTCGTCACTCCAAATTTCAGGAATGAAGGTTGCCGCTGTCGTTACTGTCACATTATTTGTACCTAAAGGCATGATAAATCTCCAAAAATCGATAAGTTAATTACTTGACCCGACCATCAGCGTAGGCTTGCATGATTTCATCACTCAAGGCTTCGTATCTGTTCGGATCGGTCATTTTCAGCCGAATAAGGTCAGCCCTTCTATAAACCCTCTTTCCTGATTCACCACTACCACCTACATCAACACCCGCCGCCTTCAGGTTAGTCTTGCGTTGGGTTTCGCCCGCATCGCTAGTCTGTTTTGCCTTAATGCCACGTAACTGTTTATAAGTAGTAAGTAATTCGTTTGCACTATCGTAGTCAAACTCACCATCAGCCTTGGCAAACAGATTTATGCGAACAGGTGAAGATTTCACCCAATTTGCAAAGTCTGGGTCTGAAGCAACCTGACCATAGTCGGGATGCTCTTGCGTTAACTTTTGCTGAATCTGCATCCTTTTGAAGTCGTGAGCCGCTTGGCGACCCGCTACAACATCAGGGTGGTTATCGACAGTCTGACGAATTGCCTCTTTTGGATTCTCAAAGAAGTCTACTTCTGGTGCTTCCTCTTTAATAGGTTGCTTGCTAGAACTGAGGTTCTGCTTTATGAGTTCGTCCGCTAATTTGCGAACTTCACCAACTTCCTGTGCTTGCTTACCAATATACTTCTCAGCCTCTTGGTGCATTTTTATAACTTCTTCTAGAGTCTTTTCCCTGTATTTCTCAGGAAACTCTGGAGATTGTGTTACTTCAGGGAGTTGCTTCTCTTGCTGTTGTTCTTCAACAACATCTAACTCACTCTGCGACTCATCTTCATTATCAATCAACGCCATATTTTTCCTTTTCCTGCCGTTATCGGTTCTAGGACATTTAACTCGCCACTTTTATGGTTGTGAGTTGTTACTTTGCTCCCACTTCAATCTATCTAGGTGTTTTCTCTCGAACTTCCCATGCTCTGACGGGAAAGAACCAGACCACCCTTCCAATTTGAAGTTAGGTGCGCTTATGAGTCGGTTGGCTGTTGCTCCGCACTCACACTTAAAACCTGTTGTCTCATAATCAACAAGTCTCTCAGTTTTATGCCCGTTTTCACAGGCAAAATCAAATAGTCTTTTCATTCAGTTCCTCATACGCTCTTTCGCTGACCTCTTTCAAGGTTCTCAGCCAAGTGAGTATTGACAATTCACCCTTTTTGAAGTTCAAAGACGCTTCATCAGGGATTGTACTGATATTGTTCAACGAATTTATCATTGTGTCAATATCCTCCATTAAATCCTTCCACCCCTCTGTTGCCATAGTGTCAAAGCGGGCTTCATAGTATTTTTGTAGGTCAGGGGTCACGGGTTTCCTTTTCTTGGCAATATGTGCCAATATCATCTCTGTTTGTAGTTTATCAATCGACTTAGACATTTTCCCTTAGAAAAACACCAAGAAGTTGCCGTTACCAGCACTAGGCGCAGGCGGTGCAGTAAATATCCACCCTGAGTTATTACCCCCATCTGTGGAGTTAGCCCCCGCATACCATCCTGCCCCACCAGTAGCCGTAGACCTACTGATAGATAGAAAGTCTGAACTTACAGTTCCGCTTGCTTTGGACAGCGTATGGCTTGCGGCAGTCACCGAGCCAATGGTTATCAAATTTCCTGATGTTCCAGATAAGTTGAAATTGGTAAATGTGCTTGTTGTCCCTGCCGTAAATAAGACTGACGCTGGTTGAACAGTATTGGTAATATTGCTAAATGTGTTTGAGCCTTCAATGGACAAAGCACCAGCACCACCTTGGTTGAGTGTGCAGTTAAATGTAGAACCACCACCCACAAACCCCTTGGCGGTCGCGGCAGTTATGGAAATCGTGCCTGTTCCTGTCCCTGCTGTGGTGGTGAACCCTGTTGGGTTGAAATTGCTAAATGCTGTTGATGAAGCGGATGGACAAACTATTGTTCCACCATTAAATGTTAAATTTTTTGTTCCTGCCGCAGTTGCAAAAGAATTTCCAACAGTTAATGTTTTACCATTTAAATCAAGTGTGCCATTTGCTAACGAAGCGCTTCTTGTAGATACTATTGTTAAAGCATCTTGCAAAGTAACCGAACCACTTGGGCTATTAATACTTATTGTTTGAGAAAATACTACGGCAGAACTTGTTATTTGTTGTGTTGTACGGCCTGAAAACGTAAGATTGCCTGTACCAGACAACGTAATACCAGTACCGCTAATCCAATTACCAAAAACTGATATTGCGTTAGTTCCATTTTCTAACGTCATAGTGTTTGATGTTCTGAGCGACATATCTATCGTGCCAATGTTGTATATGGCATTGATAGTTGTTGTTGAACCAGAAGCGGGATATGTAGCCGCAGGAAATATGGCTGTATCTTGTGCTAATGGAAACTGAGTTGCGTCTAATGCGCCACCTGATGTAGCAGACCAAGAACCTGAGCCTATTGCACCCCAATCAGCAGAACCTGTTTGACCATAGTAAACAGTCTTAGCCGCATCAAAAGTTATGTTGGTGTTTCCCTTGCAGTTACCTAACCTTGTTCCAGATGCAGGCGATGCCGCCCCTGCAATGGTTATATCTCTAAAGTCAACATCAGTTAAAGATACTGCCGCACAGGTTAATGTACGAGGTGTGTTAAATGTGTCAGAAAAAATCTGTATACGATATGCAGAACCAGTACCCGCACTAACTGTAAATGTTCCATTAATTGTTTGATTTGCACCAACACTTAATACGCCAATACCAACAGTAGTTCTACCAGTTATAGATAGATTATTAAATGTATTTGCGCTTGATATTGCTGGTGTAGTAAGAGCCGCAGATGTAAACGCTACGTTGTAATAAGTTAATCCACCACCAGCAAATGAAGCAAAAAGACTAGAACAATTTATTGTTGATGTTCCTGCGTTAAATGTAAGGTTAGTTGATGTAGAGATTGTCCATGAACCAGTTATGACAGTTGAAGCATTTAAATTTATTGTTCTTATGTTTGAGTTACTTGAAGAAAAAGTGTTACAAGTTACCGCATAATTACTTCCTGAAGTACTAAAAGTTCCGTTTGTAACTGTTAGTGTGAAAGTGCCACAACTAAACGCAGAGCCAAGTGTCCAACTACCTCCAATGCCATTAAAAGTTACAGCACCACCAAAAGCAACACCATTTGTTGTTACTGTTTTACCAGTTGTCGTAGCATTAAATGTAGTTGTGCCCGTGTAAGTACGGGTAAAGTTTGTGGCTGGAAAAGAAAGACTGCCCGATACTGTCAATCCAATACTTGTACCAGCAAGTGTCATTGTGAAATCAAGAGCAGACGCTGTGAAGTCGTTGCATAATCGCGGCGTGTTAGCCATCGTGACAGTAAAGATACCGCCAGCATCGCTATTTGCATCAAAAATTACGTTATCTGCCGCAGTAGGAACAGATGCACCACCTGTTCCACCAGAAGTTGCAGACCAATTAACTGTGTTGGTGCTACTCCAAGAACCTGTGCCAAGAATCCAATAGCGGTCTGCCATTAGACCTCCTCAGATGGAGTTTCTTCAGTAGGAGGTGCAGTTATTATGGCAACCCAGTTATCAAACCTCTGCTGTTGCATGGCATTGATTTCGTCTTGGGTTAGTCCGTGGTCATCTGGTAAATGCAAAGCATCTGCAAAAGTTCCATACTGTGAATGAAAAGAGAAGTCTATTTTTACCATATTAAGCCTGTGTGGTTACTGCAATTACATCCCAACGAGTATTGTTGGCGTTATAAATACAACCTACATAAGTTGTTTTGCTGATGGTTGTTGCTGTTGGCAAAGTCACACCAATAACTGTGTATGTAGCGTTCCAAGTCAATGCTCTGCTTGTGCCGTTGTCCAACAATCTAAATATCAGTTTGTCTCCATCAAGAGGCGTTCCATTTGGGGCATTTATAGTGAGTCCTGCCGCTAACGCTGTGTAAGCATAAACATCACTAGCCGATATATCAGGTGTTAAAGACGATGCAGATGCGGCTGAAGTAACTCTTGGGTCAATACGCTTGTTAGTTAGTGTCTCTGTGCCTGAGTAAGTGGCAATAGACGCGCCAGCCAATGTAGTTGCGCCAGTTCCACCATTTGCTATTGGTAGGGCAGTACCAGACAATGTAATTGCCAATGTGCCACTTGTTGTGATTGGTGATCCAGTAACAGACAAAAATGATGGGACAGTCGCCGCAACGCTCGTTACAGTTCCAGTTCCTGCGCTTACATTGACTGTTACATCGTCCCCTGAATTGGTAGCAGTTACGGATGCGCCAACAAAATTTATCTTCTTAACACCACTTGTGATGCTTGTGCCTTCGTCTAGGATAGCCACCGATCCATTGGTGGACATGGTGGTAACAACTCTAATCTTCTCAGCAATATCAGCGGGTACAACCTCACCAACATTTAACTCTTGTCCTGTTGACAAGGTAATAACCAACGAACCATCAAAGTCAATCTTGGCATCCGTTACAGATACGCCATCTACACCATCATTGCCGTCTTTTCCATCATTTCCGTCACGACCATTGCGACCATCAATGCCTTGCTTTCCATCCTTGCCGTCTTTACCATCTCGTCCTGCTAAACCTTGTGCGCCCTTGACAATCTGTTTGCCTTTTTCCTCTAGGTTTTGATTTAGTTCATCAAACCTAGTTTCTACTTCTTGTTTTATTTTCTTTAAGGCTTGGACAACAAGTTGGGCATTGGAATTTGCTCGTTCTTTTTGTTTTACTTTACTGTTTTTAATAGATTGCTGAATAGAGTCAAGCAGAGCCATCTGCTCATCATGGCTCATGTTGTCTACTTGAAGATTTTTGACAATACTACTGTTGTCCATTTTTGAATTCCTTTGTCAAATTATCAAGGAATTGATCTTCAAAATCAGCCGTATTTTGGTCTGTTTTTGACATCTGTAACTCAACAATCTTACTCTTATTCTTGATGTCAGCCTCTTTTAGCATGAGTTCAGCAATTTTAACCCTCTTATCAAATTCACGGCTTGCCGCTTCATCTGAATTTGGCAGATTCTTGGTCAAAGATGCACTCATCTTGGCTTGAACTTCCTGTGGCATTAACTGAGCCTCAACAGACAACTTGGTTGCCTCTGCCCGATTCTGTTCTGCTTGAGTAGTGTTGACCGCAATCTGTGCTTGAGCCGCTTGCATAGCCAATTGCTGTTGCATTTCTTGCATTTGTTGGGCTTTTGGATCAGGTTGAGCCATCTGATCCAACATAGCAATCAATTCCATCCTGTTAGACAGACTTGAATTAGCCAAAATGCCCTTCAGAATCACAGGCAAGACAGGAGTATTGGGGCCAAGCGTCTGCAACAAGCCAATAAACTGTTGTTGTTCGTACTCTCTAGCAATAATGCCAAGCGTTGCCGTAGGTATGAAGTTCATATCAACAGAGGGATAACGCTCTGGGTCAAACTGCATGAACCTGAAAGCCGCCTTCTTGATAAACGGGATCAAGAAATCTTCTTGGAAGTTTACCAAAGTGCGCTTGTACTTCTTGATGATGCTGGCAACAGCCATAGACATACCGCCTTGACCACCATCTCTAGCCACATTGCTAATCATGCCTTGGGAATCCAATGTTCCCGTTGCTTGTAACAACATACGCTCAAAGTCTTTAGCCGTAGCCAAGTTGTTGGGGTCAGTTTGACCAAACTTGAAGGGGTAAAGAATCTCAGAAGGTGCGCCATTTGTGAGGATTGCCTTGCCAGGCTTGACTTCAAACTTCATTCCTCTTGGCAAACGGGTAGCGTCCATAGCAATCATGGGGCTAGTAGTCAATGCCAAGGAATCCAAGTGGCTACGAGTCTGTGCGTCAATAGCCTTTTGCATATTGAACGCTTTTTCTACTGTGCCTCTGCCTAGCAATCGGTTCGGTACTGTGTCATCTTGATAGGTCAAGACGGGACGATCCTTCATCATGTAGGGATTCGCTTCAGCCTTTAGCAGTTGCCCATCGTTAGCAATCACCACAATAGCCTCTACCAAGTCAGAGTATTCCTCTGCCTCAGAGTTATCTGGGAAAAGGTCAACAATGTCTTTGTTTTCTTCTAGATTCTCAAGGTATTCCCGTGGAACTAAGCCGTAGTAGGTCAACAACAAGACTTTCTCATCTTGGTATTGGCTTACTTCTTGGGTAGGCTCAAGGTCAGAATCGTCACCAGTAGTGGTAATGTTTACCTTGCGGTAGATGCCAGCCTCAATGCCTTGAACAACCTTATGGATAGAAACATACTTCTCAATCGCCACACCCATACAGTCGCTAACAGAAACTCCATTGGGGTCGAACAAGAAGTTCTTTGGGTTTACAGGAGAAATCTTGACCGAAATTCTTTCTCTCTCTAACACTCCAATAGCCGCTTGCCCCATCTGGTTAGGGATTGGCTGAGTTGAAGGTACATACTCTGTCTCAGTCATTACGACAACTTCGCCTATGCCTGTGCCATAAATCTCAGCCATCAGTTCAATCTGATCAATGGCTTTCCTAATCTTGTCTTTTTTGAAGTCTTCTGTTAGTTGACGCTTGATCATCTCCACATCTATGGGATTGCCATTGACATCTTGAATGTTGTCTTCGATGTCAAAGAAGTCTCCCTGACCAAAGATTGCTTCCATGATCTCAGCATGGCGAGTCTCTACTGCTTGCTGAGTTGCAGGGGTGACAATGCGTGAACGCTCTGATTCACGGGTTTTGTCTTCTACTGCCCATTCACCACGGAAGATGCGCTCGTACTCTAGCCAATAGGGAAGGAAGTTAGTATCTCTGTAATCACGCCAACGATCACAATGGTCAACAACAAAGGCAGTTAAGTCCTTGTCAGCCTGTGTAGGCTCATCGTAACTACCCTGATCTTCGATCTTCACTTCTTTGTCTGTTGCCATTTAAACCCCACTAATTATGTCAACTGGCTCCCACTCATCTTCTTCAACATCTTCAAAGTAAGAAGTCACGGCTAACTGGTCAATATATGACAAAGCATCTGGCAAGTCATCATGCACTCCAATGGCGGGAAATAAAAGAAGTTGATCTTTAAATTCATCCCAATCCTCCTCAGAGTTCAGCACAATACGCCCATGCTCAAATCGACCTTGGAGGCTCCAGATAATTCTGTCAGCCTTTTTCCTGTTGCCATGCGTTAAGTCAACTATATGCGAATATACATTATTTTTACGCATTAAGTCAGATAAATATGGCAAAACTGCATTTTTTAACGCACCTCGCTCAATTCCAACAGCCAAAGGTCTGTAATCTCGCATCTTCATCAGGATGGTTGCCGCAGTCTCACGGATGTCCCAACGCCCATAAACAATCTCTTTGACAAACCATTTGCCGTCTTCAGTTACCTTGACCACAGCAATAGCCGTCTGGTCTAGCCTCTTCTTAGAATTAGCCGCTTGTTTGGCAACTTCCTCAAATCCTGCTAAATCAATGGCTAAGTAGTAACTGCCGTACTGAGGTTCTTCCCCGTACTTAATCCATTCTTCCTTGAACACATTGCTACCAGCATTGGTGAAACTAGCCATGTATTCTTGCTTGAAAGCAAAGGTAGATAGGGTTTTCTTGGCTGACTCAATCTCAGTTGGGTCAATCAGGGGATTGTCTTTGGTAGTGAAGTGCCAAGACTTCCAATCGGCATCGTCTTCAGACTGCCCTAACTTGTATAGGTCATAGAACCAGTTTCTGCCCTTTGGCGTACCAATGAACATGGCTCTGCCTTTTTTGTCGCTGAGTGAGGCTCGAATAACTTGCTCCCAAGTCTCAGGTTTTATGTCTGCTACTTCGTCAAGAACAGCGTAGGTGAGAGAAACACCACGCAAAGTGTCGGGGCGGTCTGCGCCACGAACGTAGATGGTGGCTCCGTTAATAGTGGTGATGTCCTGATTGTTGATATGAGCATTCTGAATAATATCCCGCCCCAACTCCATCAAGACTTGCCAAATAATCTGTCTAGCTTGTCCGTTGGTAGGTGCGACATACAAGACTGCGCTTCCCGCTGGACACTTAAGGGCTTCGATCAAAAGCGTTGTGGCGGCAAGCCTAGACTTACCACAGCGCCTGCCTGCGGCGATAACCTTAAACCTTGTGTCGTTGACGAATACCTCTTGTTGCCAAGGCAGTAGACTAAAATTTAAATCAGACATCTCTAGCCTCTATATCCTCTGCCTCTATTATTGATTCCTCAGATATCTTGGTCTCGCCAATGCCAGTAATCGTTATCGATACAGCACCCCTGATATTTCTTTCTTTCTCAAACATACTGACAGGCAACATCCTATCCATGCACAGCTTAATCATTGCCGCCTGAGATGGATGGTCATCATTTAACGCAATCTCAATCGCCTTAGTAACAACATTGCTACCAGCACTATCTAAAAGAAGTCTTTTTAGCTCTTTTATTTTTTGATTGTCAGACTTAGGTATTAACTCACCATTGGGATGGTCAGCAAATTTGTGCATGGGGCTTTTAAATGACCCCTTGGGTCTGCCCCTGCCTCGTTTAATCTTGTTCTGATTCTCAGACCACAGCTTCAAAGATGCGGCATCCCCGTCCAACGCCTTTGCATATATCGCTTTAGCAATCTGCCCATTAGCCTTTGCCTGCCCTAACTCTAACTCCCTCTCATACTGCTCCTGCAACGTGTACTCATCAATGCCCACCAAGGCGGCAATCTCGTTATAAGGCAATCCAATACCGCTAGTGGACTCGACCAGCTTGCGCTGTTCTAGCGTTGGAACATGATCAAGCGTCTGCAAGTTCATCTTGTTCATTCAATAACACCGCCTTCTTCCCTGTGAATTCTTCCCATCGCTTTACTATTACATCGCAATACTTGGGGTCTAGTTCCATTAGATAGGCTTTGCGTCCGTTCTTTTCAGCCGCCAGCATGGTCGTTCCGCTTCCACCAAACGAGTCCAAAACAATATCACCACCCTTGGTGTTATTTAACATTTGGTATTCAAATAAAGCCACGGGTTTCATTGTTGGGTGTTCGCCATTCCTGCTGGGTCTATCAAACTCCAAGATAGTGGTTTGCTTGCGGTCAGTAGCCCATAGATGGCCTGCACCTTCCTTCCATCCATACAGACAAGGCTCATGCTTCCAATGGTAGTCCTGCCTGCCCATCACAATAGATGACTTCTTCCATATAAGGCATTGGCGCACAGCCCAACCAGCATCTTTAGCCGCACCCCTAAAGTTATATCCTTCTGAGTCGGCATGCCAGATGTAGAACACCGCCCCTGGCCTCATCACCAAGTCGGCGGTCACATAGGCATCCCTTAAGAATTGCCTAAATTCTTCATCAGGCATTTTGTCATTAAGGATTTTTAATCCATTTTTTCGCTCTGGGTTGCCATGGTTGCCACCCTGAACTGCAACATTGTATGGAGGGTCAGTTAGCCACATATCCACAAGCTGACCATTGCACAGTTTCTCCATGTCGGTCAAACTGCAAGAGTCACCACACATCAGTCGGTGCTTGCCAAGTAAGTAAATATCACCAAGTTTGGTATTAGGCTCCTCTGGCACATCTGGTACAGCATCCTCATCCGTTAGACCCTCCAGCATCTCAGGCTCCAACAAGGCATCCAACTCCTTAGTATCAAAGCCCAATATGTCCAACGCAAATCCGTCCGCCAGAAGTTCATTCAACTCAATGGTCAACATCTCGTTGTCCCAGCCAGCGTTTAACGCCAATCGGTTGTCGGCAATGATGTAAGCCTTCTTCTGTGTCTCCGTTAAATCTTTAAGTTCTATCGTCGGTACTTGCGTGTACCCCAGCTTGCGAGCCGCCATCAGCCTTCCATGCCCCGCAATAATCACGCCCTCCCCATCCACCAAGATAGGGTTAGTCCAGCCAAACTCTTTTATGCTTGCCGCTATCTGCGCTACCTGTTCCTCGCTGTGTGTGCGGCTGTTACGGGCGTAAGGAATTAATTCGCTTACATTGCGTTGCGTAATATTTATGGTCATGGGGGCGAACTATATCAAACGCTTTTTTAAAAAACAATCCCAGCAAAGTCGATTTTTTCAATTTCGCTTTTTTTGTGGGGAGGCGGGTACTGTAAAAACCTTGGGCGAGGCCGACCCCCGCCCCCCCCATACAAAAACCAAAGACTACGGGAAAACCCGAACAGTTTTGTCGGTCTGCTTTATACAATATCCATTATGTAAAGTTATTTTGTAGTTATGCACAGGTTATACAGAGAATTGTGTTGCGTTTCCGCACAGTCCACAGCAATTGTGGATAACTGGTCGTTTGCCCTGTGGATAACTGGGTTAGCCGACCGACTGGTCGGTTAATTTTTGGCCGTTTAAAAATATAAAAGGGTCGGTTGGTGCATTTCACGGGTACTAACCCAAAAATTAACTATTTATATTTATTAAAGAAGGCTATCAAGCAAACTCCATCAGGAAGCATCACCAGACGCATTAGAAGGGGTCTTGCTGGCGTTATTTCGCCTGCCTTTGGGGATGACTAGGACAACATCCTCTAGGGGCGTATCGGGGCGTAAACCAAGGCCATAAAAATGGCGGTAAGTATCTATGATTTCTAGGAAGCCAAGCGATATATCGCCAGACCCAGCCAGCAACATCACCTTACGCTCTGCGCTACCCAACTGCCGCTGGAAGTATCTAACCTTCGGACTAGCTGGTCTGCCTCTCATATCACCTCCAACTCAACAGCATAAACCTTCGCACCACCGCTCCTTTGCCTGTACTGCCAATCAAGTCGCTTATCGCCGTCATCAACACAAAGCCAATCAGCGACACCATCACGGGTAGCTTTGAACGCAGACTGCAAGTTATCTCCATCCAACTGTCTGGGCGCAATCCTCGTTAGCACCAAGGTCAAGGGTAATGGAGGCGGCGTAGCAATACTCGCCAAGGCGTTAAACGCCTTTTGCCTTTGACTTTTCGCCAAACGAGCCTTAACAGCCCAATGTAGTCTTAAGTTCGCAATTGAGACAATCTTCATTTCTATCCTTATTTCAATCATTTTTTACCTTCTTCACCAAACACCAACCCAACCCTAGAATTCCCTATCCGATCCTGATCATCCGATCCATCCGCCATCCGATCCTTCCTGTGTCTATAGACACAGGAGGAAGGATTCGGATGATTGGCAGGGTGGACTTCGGATGGTTTCGGATGGTTTCGGATGACTTCGGATGATGATTCGGATGCTATCCTTATTATCCGAATCATCCTTGTTCGGATGACTTCGGATGACTTCGGATGCAAATCAATCAACCTTCACCTCACTTGGCTGGCTATTTTTGCTCTTGTAACCACCATCCACCTCAACCACCAAATCCTTAGATATCATACTTTTTACTACTTCCCAGAATCTGTTGTTCTTAACTCCATGCTCCTTGGCTGAGTCTCGCCACTCGTCATATCCAACTGGCCGTAACTGGTGATTCTGGTGCAAGCTGACCTCCAACATCACCAAGCACTCCATCACTTGTTTCTGGTTTGGTGATAGGTAAGTCTTCTTTTGGACTTGGCTAACCAGACCGCTGATGTCTACCGCTGTCAGGTATGCACCCTTGACTGGCATCCCGTTCTTGTTGTTAATGGGTAGATCAACTTGGGTGATCTGGAAGTTCTTGGGACTTGGCATTTCCGCATCCTTCATCTTCTTGGACTCGAAAGCTATGGTCTTTGTGCCTGAATCCAGTTGGCACTTGTACTCAGCATCTAGCGCACCCTTTAGGGCTGTTGACCCTCTGGATCGATCTTTGTCTGCAACTCCTGAGTGGTGAACCACCATGACACAGCATTTCCAAGGTTGGCGCAGATAGACATCCAGATGCTGAATAAACGCATTCATATCCTGAGTCGAGTTCTCATCTCCACCATGATTTCTGGCTAAGGTATCAATCACAATCATGCTTGGTATGCAGTTCGCCTCTGCTGACAACTGCTTAATCGACTCAGCCACAACTGCCGCCTCTGTTGCATCGTACAACTGAGCCGCCCTGTGGGACTTGTAGAGAGGCACACCAGCTAGAGATGTGCCGTTGCCTATCTGCCATGCCTTCAGCCGCCTAGCCAAGCCATTGTGTCCTTCGCCAGCGATATAGAACACGCTACCCTGCTTGACATCATGCCCATGCCAAGGTTTGCCAGTTGCCACACAGCAAGCCAAGTCGATGGCGACAAAACTCTTTCCACCGCCTGGATCTCCAAAGACCTGTGCCAACGAATCTGCCTCGATGTAATCATCCACCACCCACTTGATCTCCGTGAGTTCCAAACTATCTGCTCTGGTGAACTCAAACGCCAACTTATCTATGGCAGGCAGAGCCACTCTCTCAATCTGTTCCTTGACTGCCTCTATCCCTTGGAGAGTGTGCAAGTCATTGAAGTCTGTTGGTTTGCTTGGCAGATCAGACTCATTAAATGTTGGATACACAATTTCCCCAAACACCAACCCTGCCGCCGCTTTCGCTTTGGTAATGCCAGGATTTCCTTCCGTGAACTGATCATTGTCCGCACAGATAACAATCCGAGAACCCAAGAACATTTCCTTGGCACTCTTGGCTACCTTGGCTAAGTTGCCACAGTCAAACGCCACAAGAGTGGTGAACCCTGTCGCTTGGTGAATACTCGCACAGGTTGCGAACCCTTCACCAATGAAGATTACCTTGCGATTTCCTCTGAGTTCATAAAAACCACCCTCGATCTTGCCACCCTTCAAAAACCGCTTGTTTCCCTCTGCGTCAATCGTTTGGTACGACAAGATTTCCCCTTGGTTATCACTCACAGGCACAACCAGTCTGCCTGCACGATCAATCTTTATCCCGTGAGGCTCGATCCTCTTCCTCACCAAATACGGATGGTCTGCTGACGCATCAGCATAAGTTGAAACTTCATCCTCTGCCTTCTCAGCCGCCACCTGTTGGCTTGCCACCCTGTCAGCTTCACGCTTGGCTTTGAACTCTCCTACCCACTTGTCATGCTCTAGTCTCTCTGAGAAAGACATACTGCGCCCAATATCTGCCATCCACTTTGACTCAAAGGTTGGCTCCTTCCAACAGCCTGCTACACCCACAGGAATCTTGCCTGACAGGTGCAAGATATACCAACCATCAACTGCACCCTTCTTAGAAGATATGTGAGGTACACGATGTATCTCGCCATCTGCTATCAAGTCTCTAATCACCAGCCCTTGTGCCTCGCAATGCTTGGTGAATCCCTCGATAGGACTCACTAGGTCTTGGCTATCTGTAGCCGCCGCAAACCCGTTGGGGAATATGTTTGTCAAACTACTCATGCTTGTGCCTCCACCAGTTCAGGCCAAATGGCTTGCCAAGACCCCTGACAGAGCATCTTTCTGGTGATCTTGCCACCTGACTCTTGCTCAACCCAGACAGCTTGCCAAGCACTCATTTCTCGCCTTCCTGTCAGGCATTGGTAGATATATTGTTCGCTCAAACCAACTTTTTCAGCCAGTTCTCTGCGTTCTTCGGGGGAAATGTGAGGTATGTTCATAGGGTAGCGAGTCTAGCAGAAAGATAGAACTCTGTAGATATAGGTGCAAACCCTATTAGGGATACCGATAGCAATTATTTTTAAATATTTCTATCAAAACGCTAGAAACCTCTAGTTTTTTGCTAGAATTCTGGTCATGGGCAGGGAAATAGGTTCTCTGCACATCACGCCGCAAGGTCAACAAACTGGAGAAACGAAATGAACGCAAACGTCTTAGTCACTACACAAGAGCAATTCAATATTCAAATGTATGGATTCGCTGATATTGATGCTTATATAGAGTCAGTAAAACAATCCACTACTTATAAATTTACTGGCGCAAGTATGGTTGTTGCTGGTTTATTGTCAGACGCACAAGAGTTACTTTCTCATGGTGATGAAGAACGCTCACGCCAAACTCTAAATATTGCTAAAGCAATTTTATTTGAAATCGTTGATGGCAATTTAGTTCTTACAGTAGAACGCAAGTAACACCCACGGGGCGCAAGCCCCATCCCTTTCAACCTTTACAGGACAATTGAAATGACACATTCAACATCAGACGGAACAGTAGTAAGAAAAAAATCTAGGATGGGTTGCCCTAACCCCAATGGACGTAAAGAATGGATCGTGATCCGCATGGACACTTATGTTGGCGCACTAAAAATGTGGAAGCCAACTATGCCAATGACTATCAAGCAAGCCGCTAACGCATTCAATCACTTTAGCCGTTGGGACGAAGTGGCAGTAAAGATGATTACTGTTAAAGAGTGGGAGGCAATGCAAGCAGAGATGGCGTGGAAACATAACGCACCCTATAACCCTCAATTCCTTGGCGCACAACCCGCAAAAGCTGGTCAAGATTATTAAACCCACGACAGGACAATTGAAATGAAACAAACCCTCAAAGACATCCTCGCCGCCACGCTGGTGGCAGTAGGCTTTGCATGGCTCCTAGTCGCATGGTGGTCAGCATGACCCACATCACCCGACTCCAAGAGTTCTGCGCCGAGCCACGCACGATCAAAGAGATCATGGCAGAGGGATTTACGCCCAACGCCGTCTACATGGCAGTTCGCCGAGGCCAACTGGTCAACCTGAATGCCAAAGACGCATGGGGCAGACCCACCCACAGAACCGCTGGCTCCTTCCAATCGACAGTTGAAATTCAACCTGTCTATGATGCCAAACCTTTATTCAACGCTTGGGGGATCAGAGCATGACCCCAGACCTCTACCAATTCAACTGCGAGGTTGAAGGTGTTGAACTCCAATGCAAGTTGGAGTATGAACCAGCAGAAGAAAACTATCCAGACGCACCCGACATCAAAGAGTGCATGAACCTTGTGAACGCCACCACCAATGGCGTTGACATTGCCCATCTGCTTATGCAATCCCTTGTGGATCACATCTGCGAATCCGCCCTTAAAGATATGAAGGAAAACTCCAATGATTACTAAACTTGTTGCGGAATTAAGAGCCGCAAAAATGGCGGAGGAAACTGCCAAGAAGAACCGCCTCGATGTGGAGAACAAGATTCTTGCGCTCTATGCCACGCCAGATGGTGGTGAGGGTACACACAATGATGAGGAGTTTTCCATTGCTTGGAAGCTGACCCGCACAGTCGATGCAGAAGCCTTGTCTGCTGTGTTCGAGATGCTTGGTGCCAACGTGCAGAAAGCATTCCGTTGGAAGCCAGATGTTGATCTGCGCCAACTTCGTGCCTTACAAGAACTCGATGCTCCTGCGTATGCAGAGGCCGCTAAATTTTTTACATCCAAACCCGCAAAACCATCCGTAACTCTGAAAGACTAAAAATGTTCGATCTCAAATCCATCACCAAGACCCGCCGTGTTCGTGCGCCAAAAATCTGTTTAGTTGGCGCAGGAAAGATTGGCAAGACCACCTTTGCATCACACGCACCTAATGCGATTGGCATCTTGACTGAGGATGGCGCAGACGCAGTAGATACAAACGCATTTCCCTTGGCGAGTTCTTTGCAAGAGGTCTATTCAGCTATTGAAACGCTGATCACTAACGAGCATGACTTTAAGACGCTGTTCATTGATTCGCTTGACTGGTTGGAGCCACAGGTTCAAGATCATGTGTGCAAAGCTAATGGTTGGAAGAGCATCGAGCAACCAGGCTTTGGGAAGGGCTACGTTGCCGCCGCTGAAGAATGGCGCAACCTCTTAACTGGGTTAGAAGTTCTTAGATCGACAAAGCAAATGGGCATCATCCTCATAGCCCACGACAAGATCAAACGAGTGGAAGACCCCTTAACTGAGGGCTATGACTCTCATGTGCTGAAACTCCACGACAGAGCCGCCGCATTGGTGCAGGAGTGGGCAGATGTGATTGGCTACGCTGGTTACAGAATTTACACAAACAAAACAGATGCTGGTTTCAACAAGAAAGAAACCAAGGCAACCACTACGGGTGAACGCATTTTGCACGTTGAGGCGCACCCAGCGCATTGCGGTGGCAACCGCTTTGGCTTATCGAATATGCCGCTTGACTGGGCGGTATTCCAAGACTCGCTTACAAAAGCACAGTCTTGATCTTTCAGTCCGTAACTTTATTAACTTTTAGGAATCTAAAAAATGGCTAACTTTTCTTTTGACGCATCCGCTGTCGCTCCACAGGTAACAAATGGAGTCTTACCCGCAGGCACTTACCTTGCCCACGTTACAGAGTCTGACATTCGCCCATTGGCCTCTGGCAATGGTGAAGGCTTGAAGCTGACCTTGGAGATCATTGATGGGCAGTACAAGGGACGGCGTGTGTGGGACAACATGAACATTCAGCACACAAACGAAACCACTCAACGCATTGCACAGGCGCAGTTGTCTGCACTTTGCCATGCTGTGAATGTGATCAAGCTGGAAGACACTTCTGCATTGCATTACAAGCCTGTGCGAGTCAAGGTAACAGTCCGTGAGGCAGATGGCAAGTACCAAGAGAGCAACAACATCAAGGGCTATGAGTCTGCCTCTGGTGCTACGCCTACGCATTCAGCACAAGTTGCTGATGCACCAGCTACTGCACCCACAACTTCCAAAGCCCCTGCTTGGGCTAAGAAGTAATATGGCACAACTACCAACTGCGGTAGTTGACCCTGTGGCAGATGCCATCTTTGCTTACTACAAAGCAAAGTATGGCTCTGAGCCACAGCGTCCATACCTTGGAGCCTCTGCTATTGGCAAGCCTTGTTTGCGCCAGCATTGGTATTCTTTTCGATGGTCTAAGGCTCCACAATTCTCAGGACGCTTGTATCGAGTGTTTCAGTCTGGGCATCTGCAAGAGCCACGGGTCTACAAAGACTTGGCAAGCATTGGTTGTACTGTCTACCAGAATAATCCAACGACAGGCAAGCAATGGTCTTTTGTTGAAGAGTCTTCTGGTGGGCATTTCCAAGGCAACTGTGATGGCATCGTTACTGGTCTGCCACAGGCTCCCAAGTCACCGCACATCTTGGAGATCAAGACAGCCTCAGACAAGATGTTTCGAGATATGCAAAAAAATGGCGTAAAGAAGTCCAAGCCCGAACATTGGGCGCAGATGCAAATATACATGAAGTGGACGCAAGACGAGTTTGGTGACGATGGTTGCAAACGAGCCTTGTATTTTGTAGTCAACAAGGATAACGATGAAATATATACAGAACGAATCGAGTTTGATCCCGTTGAGGCTCAGGCCATCATTGACAAAGCCATTGCAGTTATCACCGCCACGGAGCCTCCTGTTGGTGTCTCTACTGATCCTAGTTGGTATGAGTGCAAGTTCTGCGACTACCACGCAATTTGCCACGGCACAGATACACCAGCCGCATCTTGCAGATCATGCGCCCATGCCACCCCAGAAATGGATGGAGAAGCAAGATGGAGTTGCCAAACGCACAAAAAAGATTTGTCGGTTGATGACCAGCGACAAGGTTGTGCAGACCACAGGATCATTCCAATTTTGTTGGCTAAAACTGCCCATCCTATTGACACAGATGGAGATGGCGTTGTCTACCAAATGGCAGATGGCAAACGCTTTGCCAATGGCGATCCAGCCAAGAACCCAGACCACTTAAGTAGTCAGGAAATCCACGCCTGTGCAGACAAGACTATTCTGGTGGACGAGCAATGCTTAGAGATACGCAAACAGCATGGAGGCAAGTTCGTATGATCCTGCGTGAGTACCAGACTCGCACAGTCACTAGCTTGTTTGATTGGTGGACAAAGCATCAAGAGGTCACAGACATCCCGTTGCTAGTCCTACCAACTGCGGCGGGAAAGTCTGTGATCTGCGCTGAAGTTGTGCGCCAGATGTGGGAGCAATGGCCTCTCTTTCACCCCAGAACTGTGGTGCTAGTTCCTTCAAAAGAATTGGCAGAACAAAACGCTGAGAAGTTGCAAGCACTTTTGCCATCAACAATCAAGGTTGGCTTTGTAAGTGCAAGCCTTGGCAAAAAACAGCATGATGCGGATGTGATTGTTGCCACTATAGGATCGATCGTTAAATCTGCACATTTGCTTGGTGACATCAAGATGGTGATCATTGATGAGGCGCATCTGGTAGACACGAAGCCCAAGGGGATGTACCGCACCTTTTTGTCTAAGCTGTCCGAACTCTGCGAATACCGCACAGTTGGCATGACCGCCACGCCCTTTAGGGGCAATGGGGTCTGGCTTACAGATGGGGACGATCCTCTGTTCACAGGCTTTGCTAGTCGAGTCACCATGCGTGAGTTGTTAGATGGTGGATTCATTGCGCCACTAGTCCCACCAAAGTTTGGAGTTGTAACCCAGATCGATGCCAGCAAGGTTGGCATCTCCAACGGAGACTACAAGATTGGCGAGTTGTCCGTTGAGGTTGAGAAATACTTAGGCAAAGTAGCCCTAGAAGCCACCAGAATCGCCTCAGACCGCAAGAAGTGGATAGCCTTTACACCAAGTGTGGTGAACGCAGACAGCCTCTGTAATCGCCTAAATTCCCTTGGCATAGAA
>Ga0209296_1001082_pt1 | contig 21875 bp, 18 predicted proteins | sample S_130206_EF_Meta_FD_187319 | JGI IMG/M metagenome (GOLD analysis project Ga0209296, IMG submission 187319) | Freshwater microbial communities from Lake Simoncouche, Canada to study carbon cycling - S_130206_EF_MetaG (SPAdes) (version 2) | ecosystem: Environmental > Aquatic > Freshwater > Lake ...
ATTTGTAATGCGTCTTGAAACGATTTTGATAAAGGAATCCACGTTTGATCTTTGAATTTTATAGACGTAGAAGATAAATTCTTTGACTTCTTAAAGTTGTCCAAGTTGAATTCTGTCTTGATAGCTTTTGATATGGAGCTATTTAACCCTTCTTTAGCCTTTGCCATTAGTGAGGTTTAAAAAGCCCTCGTTTTTAGGTGAGGGCTTATATGAATTTAGAAGTTAAAAAGGTCATCGATTTTGCTATCGATCTCTGTCTTACTGGTGTTCAAAGTGAAAGCTGGTTTTGTCGCTTCTTCTTTTGATTCCCAAGGTAAATCTCCTACTTGTGCAGTTTTTTCAACTACTACGTCTGCGTTTTGTTTGATCTCTTCTTCAGGGTTCAAATGAGCGCCTAAAGCAGATTTCATCTCATCGTAAGACCAACGCTTAAATAGAGTGTTAGGCTCTGGTTGAGTTGTTAACCATAACTTTACTTTGTCAGCATCTTCTGATAACGGAGTAACTTTTGTTCTAACTCTTACTGTACTTGTGTTGTACATTAATCCAGTGGTTTCTTTACCAGCTGTGTCGACTGTAATGTCGTGACCTTGAATAGGATCTGTAAAATCTCCTACGTCTTCGTCCTCTAAGATTGCTAACAAATCCATGTAGACTTGCTTGCCGAATTCCCATAATCTTACGCCTTTGTCTTCTTCACCTCTTACGATGACTGGAACAAATACACGTAATTTTGGTTCGAACTTCTTAGCTGACTGCCAATCGTCGCTCTTTCTTAAACCTTGAGCGAATTCAACGATTGGATCTTTTTCGCCGAAAGAAGTCGGAGAAATCATCGTCTTGTTGTTGATGCCGTAGTGGAAAAATAATTCCTTGAATGGGTTCGATTTGTCGTACGCTGATGGTACAATACGAACTAAGTGTTTACCTACAGTAGGTTTCCAGACTGTTAAACTGAAATCCTTTTTCTGTCCGCCTCTTGGATTTTGTAGGGAAGCGAGCCTAGACTTTAATTGGGAAATGTCCATAACTGTTGTTTAATAATTTATTATATAGCTAATATACTAAATAAATTCGAAAGAAAAAAATTTATTTTTCAGTGAGAGCTATACGGCAACTATCTTGTGGATAGAGGTGTTTAGCTTTCTTAGATCTTCGCCTTGGGTCAATAGGATAGAATTCCTATAGTCAGGCCAGTTCACCATAAACTTGCTGTCCAATACTCCGTTATTCAAAGTTTTGATTAGGGTATTAAGGGCGTTAATGGTGTATAGTGTGTTTGAGTCCTTCTTTCTGTGCAATAAAATAGTATTCGGTAGGATCTTGGTGTTAGGGCCTTCTATCTCGATGTTATATGTGCACATGTACTCGTCAGACTCTGGGGAAGCCAATACGAATATCTTATTGTAAAGTATCTTGTATTCTTTATTTATTTCTTGCAACCTTTCGTCTAATAACTCTTTTTTAGCGAATGTGCAAAACAGCTTGTTCATAAGCGATTCTGGTGTTAATTCTAATGTGTTTGTTTCTGTCATAACCTTGTTTAATAAATATTTGTAATTAGTTTAGAATGCATAGCTTGTTCCATGTTTGTGTTTTACCTTCATTTCGCCTGTTTCCAATACGATTTTGATCTCCTCTAGTGTCTTTTTGCCGTCCTTTTTGCTGAAATCAAATAGAAATGAGTCGTAAGTGATCAGAATTAGCTTGGTCTTGGCGCCTGTCGTTTTAAGATATGTCTGAATCTCTTGTATCTTATAAATATTTTCCTTAGTCTCTAGATTTTGCACCACGTAGTTAAATAGCTTGTACTTGGTCATGGAATCTTCCTTCTTGATTATTCTGCCCGTTGGTAGCTTATAACCGCCTTGCTTACTGTATTGCTTCCACATCTCGTCTACGTAAGAACCCATTTGAGCGAAGAAGTCTACGTGTTTGTACTTTTTATCCACTCCGCCGTAAAGCTGTTTGAATGTAATAGTTTTTGACTCTTTGTACTCGTCTTCCGTAAGCTCATCTTTGTTGAAATAGCTTTTACCAAGATATTCGTGAAAAGACTCTTGTGGACATTCAAAATTTATAAGTTTAGCTATTAGCCTCAAGTGATAAGCGTCGAAGTCGAATTCAACAAGAAAGTCATTCGAAGGTAAAAAGCAGCTTCTAAAATCGTTCTCTTTTGGAATTGCCAAGAAGTTAATGCCGTTAAAGGAATTTGTTGGTCTCCCAGTTAAATTGTATAAGTTGTAGCAAGAGTACATCTTGTCCCCTTTAATAGAGTAGCTCTGATCGTGAATCTGGTACTTATCTGTCAAACATTTAACGTCTACCTTTATTGGATTCTCCTCGACTGATTTGTACGCGTTGATGAAGTCCTCTTGAGTCTGCAGATCTGTTTCTAAACCGAAGTAGCCTTTAACGTAATCGTACAAACATTGACATCTTTCGTAGTGCTTCGATATCGGTATTAATTCGTTCGTAATGGGAAGGTACCCATAACGTGAGTAAAAATCGTGGTGTAAATTGGTATCGCAATCGAACTGGTTAAATTCGTTTGTTTGGTCGAGATTAACGAAGTGTAGATCTATAGCGTTAGGTAAATCTAAGAAGTAAGAGTGAAACTTCTTGTCTAATAGGTATACTTTTTTGTGAAGCTTTAAAAACTCTTGAACCATTTTAAAATCCAAGTAAAAGCTTTCTGAGTGTTTGAAAGGGAATATGTAGCCCTTTTCACCATCGTTGTAATATAGTAAACTTGGGTACGTCAACTTCGGATGAACTCTATCGTTGCCCGCTATTAGTTGTACGAAACACTCGTCTTTAATATCAAGGTTGCCGAATTGCGACAAACTTTCTACAATGAAATACATAACCTTTTAATTTGAACTAAATATAACCAATCCAATCGATTGTATTCAATTAATCTATGTAGTGGGTCTTGAGAACTTTGCGTACTCACCACCGATAAACTCTATAAGACCCAAGAAGTTTTTACCCGCGTCATCGGTATTCTTTTTGTTTACTTCTATAATGCCTAATCGTATATCGTACTGAGAATATCTTTTTGTGTTTAAATCTCCTGTAAGCTTCCAAAAGATCTGTGTCACCAAGTAAAAAGACACATCATATCTAACTGTTCCATTCACAAACTCGTTGTACTCTTCGGGAGCAATTTCTGTAACAAAACCTTTGCTGTTGATTTTCTTGATAAAATATCTAATAAAATAGCCTCTAGTGTAATCGTCTTGCGTAGGTTTTGGATAATAAGAAAGAGGTTCCAATGCTTGAGTTTTAGCAACATTAGTTTGTCTTAAGAATTGGTTCTTTACTGAAGATGGTAAATTGGAATCGTTTAAAAAATTTGAATTGCCAAAATTTTGAAAAGGCTTTAGCTCTTCGCTAGGTCCTACTATGGGGTTAGGCCCACTATAGAATTTATTATCGTACGTTTGATAGTAATCACCTGAGTAAGGAACGCCATCTAATAAAAGTGCATTGCCTGTTGTCTTCTGATCTGTTTTGACTCTAAATGATGGATAGTATTTTAACATAAACTAGGCTTGAGAATTTGAAACGTGAACGTGATTATCGTGATTCTTAAATCCAAAAGTTAAAACAGCTTTGTTATTTCCTATTTCAGAATTCTTTACATATGATAGATTTTCTACTAATACTTTAACAAATTTATCTGCATCTGCTCTATTTTGTAATGATACAGGGTTACCATTTATTACAGCGATATCTACTGCGTTTCCAGAAGGATGTCTACTTGGAGTTGATGTGTGTCCGCTTACTGCTGTTGTAACTTCCACAGTCACCTTAGCGATTACTGCGGCTCTATTTACCTCCTCTAAGAGTTTAGGATTAATTTTATCTGCCGCAGGATTTCCTAGATTTATATTACTGAATTTTATATTTGAATATCCCGCTGCTTGAACGCTTGGATAGTTGTTTGGAATAGATCCTAATGCTTGATCAGGAGAAGTTTCTTGAGGATTAAAAGTAGCTGGCTGTCCTTTTCTTAAACTAGTATTCAAAGATCCTGAGAATTCTCCTCGCTCTTTTAAATAGGTCATATTGGCTTTGATGGCTGTAGTCCACTCGTTGTTCTCTATTGTGTGAACGTTTCCTGTGACCATGAATCCAACTTTTTGAGTACTTTTTGGAATTTGTGAATTTCCATTAGCGGATGTATTTCTAAGGTTGTAAGTGTATGGAAGAAACTTTTCAGATATTGTAAAGCCCTGCATCATATTAAATCCTGATATACCGTCTAATGTAAAGTTAACAGATACTGGAATCATGGCTGCCGCTCTAGTTGGTCCGTCTAATTTATTCTTACTTAATTTTTCAATAAAGTAGTTCATCGCGTGTGCTACATTTTCTGTAGATGGGTTGTATGTACTATAAAAATCTTTGACGTTTTTATTAAATTTCAAAGCGGAAGATATTATAGCGTCGTTTTTAGCAGTGGCCAATTTTATCTTATCTTCACTTACTTGTATATCAGAATTTTCCGTTCTGTTTGGAATATATCTATCGCTATAGTTTTCATTGATAAAACCGTATGGAGTTCCGTCTGTAGAATTGGCAGATTTTTTTTGCACTTCAGCATTAGCGCTGATTGCTAAAACGTTGGCCATTTTTGAAGATATATCAGTTCTTAGATCCAAACTTCTGGCTATGGAATCTCTACCGTATATTGGAATATCGTATTCTGAATTCTTAGGAACAATGTTTTCGCCTTCTAATCCAGGAACCAATTGATCGTCTATTATTTGAAGGCAATTAGAAGCATCATCGTAAGAAAATCTAAATATATTAAAATTACCCAGAGTTTTATTCGCATCAGATAGTATCTGTTCTACGAAAGCTTTTAAAAATACGCTATTCGTTTGATCTTGGGAAAAGAACTGTTTGATTACATCAAAAATATAATCTATATTTACCAAAATATTCATTATTTTTCCTCTATGAGCATCTATTTTTGTTTCGTCTTTGAATTTAGGAATATCTCCAGAAATGGTGTCTTCTTTTTCAGGATTAAATAAAGGCGTTGTAGCTGTATTTCCTGAGGTGCCTAGTATACTATCTCCGGATAAAACGTTCTCATAAAACAATTTTTTATAATCGCTAAAAAAGCCTTGAAACGGAATCATAAACGTCATACCATTGGTAGTCATATGACATGGATGACTCAAACAAAAATTAGTTTTCGGATTATAGTCTATGTATAATAGTGGAGTAGTTGCGGTGTTTGTTTTTTTGTCGTATAAATTGCAACAGTGATTCAATATGAACATTAATAAACCTAGCTGAATGTATACCGGATGCGCCAATCTGCTACCTTCGTTAGTGTCTTGATTCACATCGTAAGGAAGCACATAAGATTTTAGTAGGCTAGCATAATCTACTTCAGGAATAGCGGTACCTTTGTTTGATAATAGGGCGGCGTTAAATCCGTACTTTATATTTTTTTGAAATGGATCGCTTTCATTAAGCGTTTTGCCTATAATATTGTCTATGTAAGGACTTTTAAATATTCCGTCAGAAAATACAGGAATGGCAAATTTTGGATCCGCTAAATTTATTTCCGCTACTTTTCTGTTTTCGTCTATGTTTTTAGAAGTAGGTTTAATTGCTTCTATCAAAGATTGTATTTGTATGCTTCTTAAAGTTGCCTCTAAAGAGGATTGGTACTGTACAGCAGGTTTGGTTTGGTTCGTACTTGTATTTGAAGCTGGGTTTGTGTTCTCTGTTGGAGAAGTGCCTTGATTTTGACCTGTTAAACCGTCTCTATATATTTGATACTCTCTAGTGGTTTGATCTGCAGCGGTGGCTAATTCTATACCGTATATTAAATTGCTATCTGTTATTTTTACAGTTACAGGTATTTGTAATGAAGTTGATACTTTATTTTTTTCTTGTACATAACTTCCGTCAGCTTGTCGCTTTGATTCGTCTTTATAGAATTCTATCGGTAATTCGTAATTGTATTTTATCTGTAATACGTAAAATCCTCCAGTAGATAAAACTACGTCTTCGGAACTAAATCTATCGGCCGTAAGAAAACCGGCTGCGAACTGTCCATCATTTTGTTTTAAAGACTTTGATAATACAGTAGCATTACCGCCTGATGGAAGAATCACACCGAATTTTGTTAGGTTTGTATTAAAAATTTTTGGTTCTGCTGTGAAAAAAGAAACAATATCTTGTAGCATTTCTTGTTTTGACTGTTTGTAACCAATAGTATTTCCAGTTTTATCGTTCTTAGTAGGAAATTCTACGTCTATTGTAAAATTGTACGGAGTTAATCCTGAATACCCATTTTGAGTTACGTAGTTGGAATCCGCAAAATACTGAGTTTGTATAGAATACTTTTTATCAGTATCTACCACGATCGCTAAACTTGCTGCTTCTTGCGCATTTTTATCTAGTAAAGCTCGTCTAACACTTGAAGCAGATAACTGGATAGTCTTTACTATCCTACTTAAGTTTTCACGACCATTTAAAATTAGTCCGAACTTTTTTATGTATAACTTATTTCCTGAAGAATAATAGTAATCGTAATCTAATCTGCTGTTATAGTCTTTTGTTCTATTATTAGTAGTGCTTAAATTACTAGAACCTATCGCGTAATCTCTAAAAAAATCAGTAGTTACTGTAGCGGGTACCGAGGCTAAATTCTCTACAGCTTTATTATCGCCTAATAGAAAATCATAATAGCTTTTAAAGTTTTTATCTAATGCTTCCTGTCTTGCACTAGCTGCCGCTTGTTTTTCTTTCGCGACTTTTGCTGCTTTCTCAGCTTGTTCTTTGGCTTCTTTTTGTTTTTGTATATCTCTATAGATGCTATTTAGTTCCTCTATTTTATGGTCTAATTCCTCTCCTAGAGTTGCTGATTGATTTATCTTTATGCTATCTGCTAAAGCGCCTAAACCAACTAGCTTTAAAACGCAATCGTATCCGCCTTCTTGATTGTAAGAGAAAGAGAAATTGCTAACCATACCCAGCATACCATCGTAGTTGCCTTTGGACTGTCTTCTTTTTAAACCTAGATCAAGAGATATCTCTTCTTTTGTTAATTTATCTTTAAAAGGATCTAGACTAAAAAAATCTGTAGGTTTTAAATTTGAGGATTGAGATTCGTAGTAGAACGTATTTCCCCATTCCAAAAACATCGTGTATCCCAATTTAAAATACAATGCGTCTATTACGTCCAATTGACTTTTATCCCAAACTTTGAACTCTATCGTTGCGCTTCTAATAGATCCCAATCGACCTTGAGTTTCTATAACAACTCTGCTTAGTCCTGGCATTGGGCGATAACCGAAATCTCTTACCTCTTGATCTCCCAATAAAGAGTAGGTTTCTTTAAATCCTTTTCTTAGTGTATAGTTAGTTTTGTCGCCTTGCTTATTGTACTTAGAAACTCCACCGTACAGCACAAAGTTTTTTGCTAAATCCTCTGCTTTCGTTAAAGTTAAACCGGTTAATTTACTAAAATAGTTTATATCGTCAGACTTGATATTAATAGAAGACACCAATCTAACCCAACCAGTTTTGTTACCAAGATACTGTAGGTTTTCGTTGTCTCTATTGGTTTGAGTTCCTTTTTTGCTTCTAGTTTGTAACTGTTCTAAAAGCCAAAGCGGAATGTGTGTACCAATGACGTTAGATATTTTATTATCGTTTTGCGGTTCCATGCTATCTTAATGAGTTAGCGTTTCTGTATTGATTGACGACAGACTGAATATCTGAAGGAATTCTTAGTTGAGCGCCTGGAGGTGGATACAAAGAATCTCCTGGTAAAGCGTTAGCGGATGCTATAATCCACCAAAAGCTAGTGTCTCCATAAAAATCGTAAGCCATTAAATCTAATCGATCTCCTAATACGGTAATTACATAAGTGTCTTCGTCTGAAACTGGAATTTCTGGATAAACGTTGTTGACATAGTATTGGCTACCTGTTGCTTGGTATTTTATTACATCTATATTTTGGTATCTGTTAAAGCTCATGTTATCCTGTAGTTGGTAAAAAACTTGTGTCTATAATTCCGTCTGGTATAATTGGAGGATTCTCTATTATATTTCTAAGTATCTGTTCGTTTATATTCTCTGCTAAAAATTGTTCGTTGATTCTACGTAATCCGTCGGTTAGTAAAACTCTAGTATCCGCTTGAGCTTTTGCTTCACTATCGATTATCATATTTCTATTCGCTAATAGTGCAGGTATATCGTTAAGCTCTTGTGCTCGTCTTGGTAAAATGTCCATGATAGGTTTGAAACTAACAGCAACGTTTAAGTAGTGCGGTAATTCTCCTACAGCTCTGCTTTCCTTCTCTCCGGCTAAAGACGCTATTTCCCAAGACGTATTGTCTTCTATTGAAATGTTGATGCTTTCTAAAACTCCTGGAGTTCTGTATAAATAATCGCCAATGGTTAATTTAATAATTGGCGCTCTCATTGCAGAAGTAGTCGGACTGTAATCTGGGTAAACTTGACTGGTTAGATAGTTAAGCTTCTCATACATTGGTCTCAATTCAGGTCTTGACTGAGCAAATATTTTGAAAGAGAAAGAAACTGTACGATCGAACCCTTGATATGTTCTAAAGTTTTCGCCTCTACCCAAATATCTAAATGTGTTGTATTCTCCAGAGTGATTATCTGATATGCCAGATAAAAATGCTCTAAACACTAAAGCTGTTGTTTTGGTAGGATTATCGTTAGATATTGCCTCGAAAGCAAATTTAATTATGTCTTTAGCATCTGGATTATCGAATGGTGAGCCTCCTTCGTTAACATTAAACGGCATCAATGTATTTAATCTGTCTATACCCAAGTCTGTGCCTCTAACGTAAGAAGTAAAAGTACGATTTAATCTACTAATTCTAGGATCTCCAGGATTTCCAGTTTTCATTTTATTTTGAATGCTATCTTCAGCAAAATTCCAAGCTTTAGATCGCTGAGCTGGACTTGCTACTTGACTTCTGAAATCTTGTATGTTTGAAACGTTTTGAAATAGCGCATTAGATCTATTAGTTTGTTGCTTCTTTATCTGATCGTATGTAAGAGTGAGTATATTCGAAACTAGTGTTGTATCTGTAGCTCTTCTTATTACTGTTTTTCCAACTCCGTAAGTAGATCCAGGGCCTTGTGCGTAATCGAATAGGATACTTTTATTCAAAGACATCCCCAAAGTATTGTACAAAGTAGGATCAGAGAAAACGACTTCTCTGCTACTATTAAACATTTTTGTTTGATAGAAAGCGTATAGTCTATTTCTATCTTTTCCGTTTACTGTACTGAATTGCTTTTGAATGGTAGCAGCGTAAAAGTTTTGAAACTGAAAGCCGTTGATACCAATTCTATCTGGTCTGTATCCTGTGCCAGAAGTTAGTACTGCGTTTAGTAAATTTTTTCCGCTTGGATCGTATATCCACGTATTTGGAATAGAGCCAAAAGAAGTGGATTGGTAACCTTGTGTGGTTTCCATTCTAGGATTTGTTTTCTGTAATTCAACTTGCTTCTTTAAAAAAGCTGGTCCTTTCGCTGCGTCTTTAAGAAATTTTGATATTCTTAATTGATCTATCTCACCGGTTAAAGTTCTTCTAGCAGTTCCAGTTCCTGGGTCTAACTCTGATCCTCCTCTTATTGGATAATCTAAACCGTTTCTATTCTTTTGATAGTATTGTAAAATAGCATTTGTAACTGGTCCAGCATCTTGCATCGGAAATTTAACGTAAGGTAAACCAGAATTTCCGCCTTGTGGTTGATCCATTCCGTATTTCAACATGGTAAAGTCGGTCTTCTGATTTAAGAAAACTGAATCTGATAGGTTGGAAGAGTTATAGTTTAGCGGCATTACGAATTGTATCTAGTTGTGTCGAAATTTGTGTAAGAGTTATTTTCGAAACTGTTTAACATTAATTTACCGGTTGGAACTCCGTCCAATACAACGTTTCCTGTAATGAATCGCACTTGATCTTTGGATACGTCTGATTTTTGAGTCACCAATTTTGCCAATAACTCTACTGTCTTTCTTGAATTTTCTGTGGTCATTTTTATGAACTGTAAACTGCTAGCTCCCAAATAGGTTTCTCCTGAATGTACTTCTGCAATTCCAGATGTTTGAACGTATCCGCCTTCGTCTAGTTTACTTAAGCTTTTATTTTTTGGATTTTTAACGGATTCTTCTGCGTCTAGTTTACTTAAGCTTTTATTTTTTGGATTTTTAACGGATTCTTCTGCGTCTAGTACACTTACATCTTTGCCTTTAGAAATTTTATTGGCTTCGTTTTGTTGTAATTGCCCCAAACTTTGACTTCTTAAATTTTGGCCAAAGCCTTTAATTATGTCTCCGTAGTCTTCTGCTATTTCGTCCTTTCCGAATAAAAATAAATTTGCTATCTTAGAAGCTCCATTAACGAAGGTTCCTATGCCTTCTAAAACAGTTGCAAAGAAATCTTTTAAACCGTTTACAAATCCTTGAATTTTACTTGGATTAGACATAAAGTCTATTGCTTTGTCTATGAATTCGCTAACGCCTGAATTTGAGATAAGATCTGTGAAGCCTTGTTTTATTTTTTCTATCAATGCAGCCAATCTTTCGTTAGCGGCGCCTGAAGCCAGTGCTTGGTATTGTTGCCTTTCTTGTTCAGTAGTAATATCCTTCATCGTAGCAAACTTCTTCTTTGCTAATTCGTACTGCTCTTTAGCTGACTGGCCGTCTTTTGCTCCTATCTTAGATAAGAACTCTTGCTTCTTTAACATGTCAGCCATCGTGTCCCTAGTCATACCAAAGCTAGATGCTAATGACTCTGCTGCAATTCTATTTAAACCTAAGAACTGTTCTGAATTTCCAACTTGTTTTGTTATTTCTTGAGCCGCTGTAACTAAATCGTTGTTTAAGAAAGCCTCTCTTGCTTTATTTAAGTTGATATCTTTGCCCGTCAACAACTGAGCTTCCATTTCTTTGCTAATAGAAGACTCGTAATCCAAGAAAGAATCTGCTAACGCGTCTACCTGTTTTAATTCTAGACCCATTGCTTTTGTTTGCAATACGGCCTTTGTAATTTTTTCTGGATACTTGGCGAATGTTAATCCTAAATAGCCTCCTAAATTACTAACCTCTTTTAATACTGCTTTGTAGTCTTGCGTAGCTAATCCGGCTTTTTTAAGATTTTCTACTTGTTGTAGTACGTTTCCAACAATGTCTTTTGATTCTTTTCCAGTAATTACGGAAGTTTGAGCAATACTAGCTTGTATGTCTTCTTCTAATCCTAAAACGTCTTTTAATCTTATGTTAGTGCTTAGTATCTCGTTAGATAGAATCGAAGTAGTGCCCAATTGTTTACTAAGACCAATTTGAGCTTCGTAAAGTTTTTTAGTGTTTACGAAAACATCGTTGGTGCTATTCGCAACGTTACTAAAGTTGTTTGCTAGCTTTTGAGCTTCTGCCGCATCCAAACCAAGTTCGCGACCCATTTTTACGAACTGAGAATTGGCATTCATAGCGTAATCCATGAATGTCGACATTACATCGACTAAGCCTCCCAATAATCCACCAACTAAAGGTATCTTTTCTAAGAATCCGCTAATTGGCTTCGTAAGATTTTGAATAGGTCCGTCCGCTAATTCTCCACCAATGGCTTTCATTCCACCGATCATTCCGTCTCTGAACATTTTTATTGTTCCCTGTAAAGCAGAGTTTAGCGCTTTAGCAGCGCCTAAGAATAATCCTGCTTTGAATAGAGGATCGTTTTTCCAAGAGTCAGCAAAAGAGGTTTTAAACGCTTTAAATCCTGCGGTGAATACTCCGGACTTTGGAACTTCTATTAAAGCGATTGGTTTTTTGCCTTGAGCCTTTCTAACTTCATTTATAGCCGCTATTCTATCGTTCTTTCTTTTTATGTCTTCTTTGAATTCTGCGGTGTTCTGTACTTGAAGCTCTCTAGATCGTCTTACCATTGCCTCGTAGACTTCATTACCCATTCCCAACTTTTTAGAAAAGTTTTCGAATGCTTTTCCAGTAAGACCAATAGAACTCTGTATTTGTTTTTCTTTTTCTAATTGAGTTTGTAGATCTTTTACTGTTAAAGACAGTACGTCTTTACTTTTTGATCTAGCTATGTACTCTGCTTGAAGCGGTGTTAAATTATTTTTTATTGCTTCGTAATTCTGCTCTTCAAGATCTATTAGATTTCTGGCCTCTTTTTGTCTTTGTGTTAAATCGTCTAATTGTGATTTTTGTAATAACTCCTCTTGATTTTTTATTGACTCTATTGACGAATACCTTTGTTTGGCTTCGTTTAATCTAGCGATCGCTATAGCTTCTTCTTGAGCTCTTAATCGTGAGTTTTGTATATTTTGAGTGCCAATCAAGTCCATTTCTGCATCTTCTTGTTCTTTTTTTGCAGATAGTATTGAATTGTTTAATTCCTCAAAAAGATCTTTGTTGGCATTTATAACCTCTTCTTGCTTTTGGTTTAAACTCAATAATTCTTTCTCTGAGTTTATCTTCCTTTTTTGCGATTGTGCAAGTCTTGATTCGTATGTTAACGCTTCTCTATATTGATTTCCCTCTAATAGGCCTAACGCTCTTTCTGTCTCTCTTAATTTAGCAGCATTTATAAATTGCTTAGACATCTGATCGTTAATATCAGATTGTATTTTTTTTACGTCTAAAGAGTTTGATCTAAATCCCTCAATAGAAGACCTAACCTTATCGTATCCAGTTTGAAGCTTTTTTAGTTCGTTTACTTGATCTTTTATAATATCGTTAAAATCAGCTCCGTCTCTTACAAGCTGTTTAAATGCTCTTTGTATGTCTTTTAATTCTGACGCACTTTGAGCACTAGCCGGGTTAGGGGCGCTTTGTCCTGTATTTTGATTATTTTGATTTTCGTTGGCCATGGCTACAAATAAATATTTAAGCCTTTGGTTTTGCCTTGCTTGTTACGTAAGAAGGTTTAGATTGGATATTTTGCTTCACTGCATCAGGTATTTGCATCTTGGATTTATCAGAATTCTCAGTAAGAACCTTATCGTTCTCATTTTGAGCCTCTTGCAGCCTTTCCAAATGTTCTTTTATCTTTTTTATGTTGAACTTTCTCTTTGAGATGTCCATGTTCCAGACCTCAGTATAATTGAAGCCTCCTCCGCCGTGATAAACAAGGTCGAAGACTTCAGTCATGAATACAGATCTATATTCCGCTCCCGGGAAAAAAGAACTCGGCTGTCATTGGCAGCTCGTCGATGACCTCCTCACCATCTTTAGTCTTGAACGTGATTTTAGTATCGATATCTGGAATAACGCTCTCAATGTACTTTCTTAAAGGCAAAGAGTCTTGAGAAAGTAAAGCGCCTGAATCAATAAAGTCTCTTACTGTCTTTGTAGAGTAATCTCCGTTAACAGAAGTGATCTGATGTTTTAACTTTGTTGTCAATAAACCGGGTGCTGCTTCTCCTAAGTTTTTTCTTAGACCTTTAATCTCTTCGTCTATTTTTCTGTCTTCGGCAATCGTTAAGGCTTTGAAAGTAACCGTGTTTTTAGTAAAAGGCAATTCGAAGCTAAATTCGTTCTTTTCGTTGAATAGAGTGGTATTTACCGTTTTGTACTTAACTGATTGTAAGTCGCCCTTTACAACTTCGGATTCCATAGTGCTTGGATTGAAGTAGTTAAATGAGTAGTCTTTACCGTAAGCTAATATTCTAGCTGCGATAAGAATAGCATTCCTGTCGCCCAGGATCAGATCCTCGTAGTTTATTGGAGTTTTAATGATAGACTTAAGCATCTTTTCAATGGCTAAGCCCTGACGTAACAGATTCGCATTGGTGAGAATGTCCTCTTCTCTTGCGGTCATGTATTTGATTTCGATTTGCCCTGCAGCAAGCGGGGAATCTTTTGGGTATAATAAACCCTTTGAAGGAAGGTCTACCATTTCGGTAGGTACTGTAAACTTTGGTTCTGACATGTAATAACTATTTTAAATAAATATAAACTATTAAAATTTACGGAAACAAAAAAAGACCGCGGTGAGGCGGCCTTTCTTTTATATTCGTTGTTTCTTTCTTAGAAGTTCAAGATAGCGTAGTCCATACCCAAAGTCATTGTTAACTCTGTAGGATCTGAAGTAGACCAGTCGTAAGTTCCGAAGTTTGTTTCTTTGATGAAAGCGCCCTTGCAGATCCACTCTGATACGATATCTCCAACTGGTCCAAGGATTGACAAGTTAATGTCTTTCTTGTAGAAGTCAGAATAACCGTTTCTACCTGTTACAGACTCATGATGTAAACGTACCCATTCCATAATAGCTTCTTGGCCTGATGGACTAATTGGATTGTACAAAGACAATGTGATGTCTCTCCACTCAGCTTTTCCTTTAATCTTACGGTAAACGTTGATATGATCTAATTTGATCTCGTTTAAAGTAAGACCTGGCGCATCGGCTTTTTTAATCATATATGAAGGAATACCGTCGATGTACATTACAAATCTATTCGATACTGTAGGTTCGAACGCGGTAAACATTATTTCATTTGGGTCTAATACTGGCATTTTTAGTTGTATTTAGTATAAATATTACTTTTACTTATTTTTTCTTCTCGTCTGCTTTTTTCTTATCTGCAGCTTTTTTGTCAGCAACCTTCTTAGCTTCCGCTTCTTTCTTTTTCTTCTCGTCAGCTTTTTTCTTATCTTCAGCAGCTTTTTTAGGGTCTACTTTTTTAGCTTCAGAGATCAATTTTTCGATCTTAGCTTTTGCTTCTTCTAATTTTTGCAATTGAGAAGTTTCTTCTTTTACCATTAATTTAGCCTTTACACTCTCGTATAAATGCGCTGGTACTTTAATTCTAATGATTGTGTTATCGTTCATTTGATGTTCTATTTGTTATTATTGGCCAAATGTTGCTCCTGTAGGTAAAACGTTGAAGTCTAATTGGATAAACTCTGCAGTTTTAGTTGGTTGTAAGTAGATAGATCCAACTAATTGGTTTCTATCGATCACATCAGGAGTGTTATTGCTGTCGTCCATTACTACTTGGAATGCATATAAACCTTGTCTTTGTTGTACTGACTCTAAATAAGGGTTAACTTGACTTAAGAATCTGTTACGAGTAACTTGTGTGTTAGGCTCGAATACAAGAGTTTCTGCAACTTGACCAATGTAGTCTTTAAGAGCAATCAACAATCTTCTAACGTTAACTCTGTCTAATGCAGAAGCTTTTTGTTGAAGTGTCTTTTGACCGTAGATAACCGTACCAACTCCAGGGAATGTAGCGATTGGGTTAACAGATCCTTGATAAATTCTATCTCTATCGTTTGAAGTTAGCTTTCTTTCAGGTTGTAAAACTGTCGGTAAACCACCTCTGTTTAAACCAGCTGGTGCGAACCATTCTGCTCCAACTCTATCGTTGTACTCGTAAGCAGCAGGAACGATTGTAGATGCAGGGATAAAGTTTAATTTACCAGTCTCTCTTGATCTAACTTGAACCCAAGGCCAATAAGTAGCTGCGTAAGAAGAATCGAATGCAGTTACTTGAGTAAGCAATACAGGGATAGATTGACCGTAACCAACCATATCAACTACTGCAATACTGTCGCCTCTTGTTTGAGCTGTATTAACTAAACTAGTAACTTGACTAGGAGCGTTAACGTAAGTTAAACCTGGAGCGTATACTATATTGAATTTATAAGCGTCTTTGTTACCTAATAGGTTGATAGCTGTGTTATAGTCTGTGCTTCTTAGGCCTTGAACGTTTCTACCAGCTACTGAACCATCTGCTAAACCGTTAGGAATGTTTTCGAATAAGTTTACTGCTTCTACTCCGAATGAACCGAATATTGCGCCGGCTGCACTACCGAAAGATCCGTTATAAGAACCGGATCCTACGTTAGGAAGAGATGAAGTGTATTGGTTTTGAGCTTGACCGTAAGTGTTGAAATATCCAGGAGTTGGAGTATTTACAGTTTTAACTCTTACATATCTACTGTTGTTTTGGTAAGAACCAGTAGTTTGTAAGTAGATGTTACCCAAATCGTCTGTAGCGACTGTTTGAGTTTGATCACCAATTACGTAAGCTACATAATTGCTTTGGTTAGGATCTAATGACAAAGCGTTCCATGTTTCAAGAACAGTCTTGTTATTTTGATAGTCGTCACCGCGTCTTATGATTAGGTTAAATTCTCCAGATCCGCTATTGAAAGCTGTTACTTCCCAGCGTACGTTAGCTGAAGAACCTGAAACTAAAGAACCAAAAGGTGCTGCGCCGCTACCTGAAGTAGCTTCGTTGTTATTCATTACTGTACCAACTGATAAAGTTTCAAGAACGAAAGCAGGAGTTCCCGCTAAGTTGTTGATACTTGCTGTTGCTGGTGTGTAAGATCCAGATACTACTCTTGTTACCAATAAAGAAGTTCCACCTTGCTCAAAGTAATTCAATGCAGCCATGCTTGTTAAGTATTCGTATGCAGCACCTCCAGAAACGAAGGGAGCTCCAAATACAGACTTGTATTGAGAGTAAGTTGTTACTAGTGTTGGGATGTTAACTGGACCAGTTACTGTAGGGCCTACAATTGCGGCGCCTGCTGTTATTGGACCTGAAGTGATCTGAGATAAGTCATTCTCTTGTAAGAATACTCCTGGGCTAATTAGTGTTTCGGCCATTTATGTCGTTTTTTTTCTAATAATAAATATCGATACTTGATTCAAAACACTTTAGCTAATTTCTCCGGTCTCAGTATTTATCGAGACAGGGCCGTATTTAGATCTAATTTCTTCGAAGACTTGCTTTTCTTTTACTCTAATCTCTTTAATTTTCTTCTTCTGTTCTTCCATATCAAGTTCGATGCTCATCTTTTGGTATTCTAGTTCTCCAAGTAAAGCAGCGACTTCAAGGGCGTCAGATTTAATAAGATTGATTTGTTGTAACTCTTCTGGCGTAAGCTTTTGTTCCATAACTCTATTTGCTATAAATATGTAAGAAAAACGGCCCACTTTTTGGGTGAGCCGATTGTCGTTTATCTTTTTGTGATTATTCTGGTACTTTTACTAACTTCAAGAAAGTAACGTAAGCGCCCTCGGTCTCAACGTTCTCGAAATCTTCCAATTGGAACTCTTTGTGTTCGATTTCTTTTTCTTCGTTTAAAAGAGCGTTGAACTCGTTTTGAAACTCTACGAACTTGGGGTTAATGTCTCTTGAAACTGTTTGGCCGTCTTCGTCCGTTACAACGTTGATATACATTGGAATCGATACGTTGCCTTGATCGTCAGCTTCTCCGTGCTTCTTGATTAGGTCCTGCTTGATGGCTTCAACCGCTTCTTTTTCTGCTGTAGCTTTCTTGGCCAAATCGCCGATCCAATACTTTGTTGTTAGCTTTAACTTTTCTGCCAAAAGTCCCTTTGAGGTAACTTCTCCATTTTGTTGATTCGTAACTCCGTTTAGTTCTGCTTCAAGGTTATAAAACTCGTAAAGCTTTAACGTGATTTTTTCCATATATTATTTAGATTTTTTTGCTGATTTCTTAGCAGGAGCTTTTTTAGCTACCTCTTTTGCTTTTTTGATAGTCTCGTTTTTAGGAGCTACTGCAGCGGCTTTTTCAACCACTTCTTTCGCTTCTTCGATTGCTGGAGCTACTGCTTCTTCAACTTGATTAACTAATTTATTTAATTTTGCTTTGTTTAATAGGATAGCAACTGCTACTGCTACTAATACGATAATGATTCCGAATAACATAAGTTTTAAATTTTTGTTTGTTGTATATAAATATATAAGAATTTACTAAAAAATGTTTTTAGTGTTAGAAGCTTCTTATTGCTCTAATATAACTTGTAAAAGTCTTATCGTAGTAAATTTGATATCCAGTATCAAAAGCTTGACCCATTGCCGTAATACCATCTCCAGTCTCTGTAGAAGATCTATAAAATTTATCCCCTTCTAATCCACCGATTGCAACTCTATTAATGTATAATTTATTAAGTTCATCTTGACTAGGTAAATACCAATCAGAATATCCTCCTTCTACTAAATCATAACAAAGTCTAGCTGCTATTCCAGATTCTAAACATCCTGCAACAATTGTATTAGTATTTGCGTTTCCTGTGCCTATTGCTATTCCATATGCGCCTAAAAGTGTACCATAGCAACCAAATGGTGCTCCTGTCGAAATATCAGCTGCTGTTGCTACTAAACCATGTTGTACACTAGCGTTATATCCTGGATCTCCTGATTGTAGAATATATGCGATAGTTCCGCCTAATGCGGATTGTCCTATGGTATAAGTAGGAGCAGGGGTTGCTGATACACTTGGAGTTCTTGTTGGAGTTATAGTAGGCGTTATCGTTGGAGCCGGAGTAGCTGATACGCTTGGAGTTCTTGTTGGAGTTACAGTTGGAGCTGGCGTTGTGGATACGCTTGGAGTTACAGTTACAGCAGGAGTAGCTGATGCACTTGGAGTTCTTGTCGGTGTTACCGTTGGAGCTGGTGTTACGGATACGCTTGTGCTTGGGGTAACTGAAATACTGGGTGTAGCAGAAACAGTTGTGCTTGGCGTAATTGAAACCGAAGGCGTAACTGATATGCTTACCGAAGGAGTGATAGAAATGGGAGGCGTTGATGACACTGTAACCGAAGGCGTAACTGATATGCTTACAGAAGGAGTAATAGAAACCGTAACTGATGGAGTAACAGATACGCTTGGAGTTACGCTTGCGCCTGGCGGTACGTACGCGCTAACCTGTATTATATTGAGGCCTCCGCCGTTACCATTTTTAGTTAGAGTAAAGCCTCCTTGATTTGTCCTTTTTTGAAATTCTATTGGCATGCTACTTTAATAGTACAACTGTTTGTGTTAATTTACGAAAAAATCTTTGAAGTGGACTAGTTAGTTTTATCCCAATAGGTATCCATAAAAATAGGTATAGTTTGTATTACCGTGTACATCTAATGCACGATTATTTCTTATTGATACGGTATCACTTGCAGCTAAATTTAATAAAATATTTGCATGATCAACATAATATCCAGCATTTCCTGTATATCCAGCTTCATATTCGGCTCTTCTAAATGAATAGGCTACTAATGATGAATTTTTATAGATGTAAAATGCATCATCCATTGCTTGTCCTGCTGCCATACTTTGATAAATAATTATTGTGCTAAATATATATCTTCCTGCAACAGGCGCTGTAAATAAACCGGTTGAAGTACTATAATGTCCTCCAATATTAAAATGGTTACCGCTTGTGTCATTGAATATAATAGTACTATTAGCTCCGACTGAAGTACTTGTATTAAGTCCGGCCTTAAATGCTGGTTGATATGGCATTGTAACTCTGCCTGAGGCATCTATACCCATTCTTTCAACCCCGGTAGCAACACCGCTAGCTGCACCCGTGCCCCAAGTTGCAAAAGAATGAGCGCCAGTTGATGTTGACAAAACAATAGATGTACCATATCCTGCTACTTTAAATCTATAAGTACTTCCATCATAATAAATATTTTCATAAATACCAGCATAACTTGAGCCTAAGCAAGCAGCAGTAAAAGTACTTGAAATATCTAATGCAGTAAATGGAGATTGCCAATAATTAGTTGTATTTCCTATTAATACATTACCTCCTCCTGTTATACGCATTGCTGTAGAGATTCCTGATACGTTGTTAGTAGAACCGTCAGTTGACGTTCCTGCATTAACTGAGAAATCTATTTTATTATTGCCGCCTCCATTATCAGTAGCAATAATTAATCTATCACCACCAGTATCATATCCAAAATAGCCTAGACCATATCCTGATGAATGCACTAAAAATAAAGGAGTTGAACCACCAATACCAATGTATGGAGATGTACCTGCAAAGTTAGTAGCGTTATCTATATTACCTGCTCTAATATTACCTTTAACGTGCAATAATTCAGTTGGTACCGTTGTTCCTATTCCAACATAACCAGATGAATTAATTGTAAGTCTATGCGACGAAGCTGCAGCATCATATATATAAAAGTTATTAACTGTTGAAGCATCAGCACCACTACCTCCTGTTCCCATTCTGTATTCTCTTGAACCTGACAAATGAAGCTCTGCATAACTTGTTGTAGATGAATTATGTATTAAAATTCCACGAGTATCATCAGTAGATAGGATGTGTAATTTTCTTGAAGGATTAGTCGTTCCAATACCAACATTACCATCTGTTGTTAATGCAAAGAAATTACCAACGCTACCCTTATCACTATTATAATATAACTTATCAGTATTTGCATAAAATGTAAATGTATTGTTTGCAACAGGAAGTTTCATCAATTCAATTGCAGTATTGGCATTATAAAAGTTAATTTGAGCCGATGTGTGAATTGATCCAGGTAAAATTAAACCTGATCCATTGTTACTAATTTTTATAGAACCAGATGCCACTTCTAATTTTTGAGAAGGATTTGTTAATCCTATTCCTACATTTCCAAAAATACTATGCGTAGATCCAGTAACATTCAAACTTCCAGTAAAAGTCTGCGTATTGCTCAATGCACTTCCAAATAGGTTACTACCAGAACTATAAACGATACTAGAAGTAACAGTCTGAACCACCAAAGTCTGTGCAGTAATAGTAGAAGATACAACAAGAGAACCCGTAATGCTTTGATTTGCCCTAAAACTATTGGAGCCCGTAGTGGCGTAGGTATTCTCTATCTGCGTAACTCTTGTAGAAGCGGACCCAGAAAATGTGTTGTAAGAGGCACTAAGAGCGATATAGCTAGAGCTCAAAGCGGTATAGGAAGCAGTAAGGGTTAGAAGGCTTGCGCTGATCTGCTGTTGAGAACTAGAAACCGCCAACAAAGAAGCGGTAGTTGAGAATCCAACAGAGCCAGTGCCTTGAAGCAGATTTGAGTTGGCCGACAAACTAGCAGAAGTGGCAACACCGCCCGACATGGTATTCGTTAAGGTCACTGCGCCCGAACTGCTTACAGACATTAGAGTGGTCGACCCGGATACAAAGGAGATGTTTCCACTGTTATCGTAGCTTATTATATTGGTTATACCGGACGCTTTCTGATTCTTGCTCATTAGTTTATATTGTTTTCTTCTGGTATTAATGGTTCTACTATTACTTTACCGTTGCTGTCTGTCCAATCGGTATCCATCATGTGTTCGTCTTGTCTTTCTCCTATTACCAACCAGCTAATTTCGTCTGTTGATTCTGTATTTTGACATTCTATAGTTAAAATGTTGCCTTCTACTTTACCTCTAACAGTATCCCATCCAGTTTCGTTTGATGTAAAGCATTGAACTTCTCTACATAAGGCTTCGAATGTGCCTTCTGTCATTGTAGCAGCTTCGTCTATATTGATTATAGCTCTACCAGCCGTAAGTCTAATTTTTCCTCTATAAATAAGATCAGCTTGTGGACCTTCAATAAACGAGTGCACTAATTCGTGCGTACTCTTTTTAGACAGTAAAGGATGCTTGATTCTAAACGAACCTGATCCCTTTGATAATGCGCCGGCTACCGCTACATTACCACTACCGAACATGGTACATGCTAAAGTTTGAGCATTTGAACCATTTGTTATATAAAATTTTAACCAGTGTAGTGTTTCATTGGTACTACTACCACTAGCCGACCAAATAGAGCTATAATATGCGTTAAGAATATCGGCTCTTCCAATACGAATTGCTTCGTTGTTATTAGCAGTCCAGTTATTTTCATCTCCTCCTCCATAGAAACTAGCTTTTCCTCCACTACCAATGCTTGCACCTTTTACAACGAAAGATACTTCTGGGTTCGTTACTCCAATTCCTACATTACCAGCTCCTGTTATACCAAGTTTGTGACTTCCATCTATCATCCATCTATAACCTAAAGTATTTGCATTATGGAAAA
>Ga0209296_1001085_pt1 | contig 21827 bp, 14 predicted proteins | sample S_130206_EF_Meta_FD_187319 | JGI IMG/M metagenome (GOLD analysis project Ga0209296, IMG submission 187319) | Freshwater microbial communities from Lake Simoncouche, Canada to study carbon cycling - S_130206_EF_MetaG (SPAdes) (version 2) | ecosystem: Environmental > Aquatic > Freshwater > Lake ...
CAGCATAAACCTGAACGCGTGAGCCGCCAGTTGCGCCAGCGCCAACGATGACATCAGCAAAGGCATCGCCATTGGTATTGCCTGCTGCAACATACACACCACCGGTGAAGGAAGGTGCGCTGAAGGCGTAGAAGCTCTTCTGAAGGGAAACCGCTCCGGTTGCATTGTTTACATTGTAAACATTAACCTGAGGGCCACCACCAGGGCCTGCGCCGGTGATAACATCTGTGGATCCATCGCCGTTAACATCGCCGAGGGCGACGCGTACACCACCCGTGAAGGTAGATGCATAAGCGAAGAAGGAAACATAGGTACCATTCTGGAAGGTGATGGTAACAAGTGGGCCACCGCCAGCATCAGCGCCAACTGCGGTGAACTTATTCAACGCGGGCTGACCAGCAACCATAGGTTGCGCAGGAGCCGTTGGGGTTGGTGTGGTGGTGGTTATGCTTGTAACCTTCAAAGTAACATCATTGGCGTTAGTGCCACCCTTGTAGCTAACGGTGAATGCAACGGTGTTACCAGCAGTATCCTTAGCGGAAATGCTTGAACCTTCAGGTTGGTTAGCAAAAGTACCACCAATGTTACCAGAAACAGTAGAAATGTTATCAATGATGGTAAAGGTGTTATTAACAGCAAGGCCTGCAGCCACGCTAGACAAGGAAAGAGTTGCACCACCAAGATTGATGGCGGAAGCAGTCTTCAAGTTAGAAGCAGTGGTTGTGGTCAACACAGCAGCGCTGTAGTTGGTTGCAGCATTCAAGGTAACAATACCGGTATTCAAAGTGCCACCAGGAGCAACCGTGCCCGTGTTAACAGTAAGATTACCAATTGTGCCACCAGCACCAGAGATGGTGCCGCTGGTTGCGGTAGTAGCATTAGCAATCTTACCGGTAACATTCAAGGTACCGTTGATTACGCTGATGCTATCACCAGTTGTGCCAGTAAGTGAATCTGCTGACAGGGTCAAAGTACCGGTACCTAGCAAACCAAGAGTCCCAGCACTACCACCATTAATGGCGATAGGGTTTGCAATGGTACTAGCAACCGCAGAGTTAAGGATCAACTGGGTGTTATTAGCAAAGGATACAACGCCAGTATTTCCAGCAGCCCCGATGTTGAAGGCTCCGCCTGAAACAATGGTATCAGCAAGAGTTACCGTGCTGGTTACATTACCAGTGATGGTAGCGCCAGTGATCAGCGATGTGGTACCTTGGAAAAGTACACCACCAGTGTTCAAGAACACAGGTGCGCCAGAAAGAACCGTGGTATCAGTAGAGCTATTACCAAAGGCAACAGAATAAGCCTTTAAAGCAGTAGTTAATTTGCTGATGGTTGTATTAGTACCATAGAATTGAACAGTTCCCGTAGTATCGGTCAACACTACGCTACCGTTGAAGTTACCTGAAACAAGTACTCCAGCAGAGTTGGTCACAGTAATTATACCCAACGCAGTGGTTTGGCCAACGTCACCCAGGGTGATCTGATCAATAGCTTCCAAGGTCAGGTTCTGATTACCGTTAACACTTGCCAAGAAGATATCAGCGCCATTGCCGGTACCACCAGTTTTCAAGGAAACTGCACCAGTCAAATTGATTGTTCCGTTATCCAAGAAGATACCCGCAGTTGTAGGAACGGCAGCAGTACCTGCAGTGATATTAGCACCCAGGTTCAAGATACCAGCGCCAAAATCACCAACAGAATCGCCTGCGGTGATGTTTGCACCACTTGCAATAGTGATTACATCAGTTGCTGCATTGGTGCTGAAAATTACATCGCCGCCTGCACCAGCACTAACAGCTTTGTTCACTGTTGCGGTTCCGCCACCAACCCCAATTTGAATATCTCCAGCAGCAGTGCCGGAAGTAGTAAGGGTAGCATTAATGTTTAAGGTATCTGCTCCAATAACCGAACCAACAAAGTCATCAACCCCAATAAGGATAGTGCCACCACCGGTGGTCGAAACAGCACCATTCACATTAATATCACCTGTACCATCGGAATCGAGTATAATCACAGCGTTCACAGCATTAGTGCCAGTGCCAGCAGTTCCGCCGGAAGTGGTAAGGGTACTTGAAGTTGTGATATTGCCCGTTACACCTGTCACAATTAAAATACCTGCACCAGCGCCAGTGGTGCTAACAGGGCCAGAAACAAGGATATTACCCAGCGCTAAATTTGTAAAATTATAGCTAGTAACATTTTGACCATTAGTACTTATAGTGACTGTATCTGCCCCAATAAGAATATTAACACCTGTGGTATTATTAGTATTAACACCTGTGGAAGATATAGCACCACCAAGGGTCATATTTCCAGAAGTGGAGTTAATGGTAACATAATTAGTTCCAACAATTGCGCCAACAACGGAAAGTGCACCTGTAGCAGTTTTTAGATTTACATGTGCAGCATTGGTAGCATCAACATTGGTAATAGAGCTAGAGAAAGTCAAAGTACCAGCACTGATTGTGGAAGCAGTAAGGCCAGTCGTTCCAGTTGTCTTAACTGCACCAACAAAGGTAGCAGATGTTGCTGATCCAGTAACACTGATGTTAGCAGCAGTTACGGAAGAACTTGCAAGGAAGGTTCCGGCACCAGCAACGGTAAGGTTACCCATTGCAATTGTAGCTGAAGAACCAACTGCGCCTGAAAGAGTAATAGCATTTGCACCGTTAATGGCAAGAGCATAGCCAGCAACAGCCGCATCAACTTTGCCAGTGATGGTAATGGTACCAACACCAGAGGCATTAAGAGCTGCAGCAGAAACATTGTTCGATACTACATCGCCGGTAAGGAGGATGTTGGAATTATTTCCTGCGGTAACAGAGTTAGCAAGGGAAATGGTTTTACCAGCGGTTGCTGCGCTGATAGCGATAGCGTTGCCAGAGGCAACCGTGCTACTAACAACAACATTATCACCTGTGGAAGTGACAGTTACGCCAGTATTAGTAGAGGATCCGCCAACTGCACCGGTAAGGGTTACAACACCTGCGCCAACAACTGAAATCGCACCAGTCGTATTAACTGTGCTACCAAAAGTAGCAGTAGTTCCTGCAAGAACATTAACTGAAGTAGTGCCGGTTACAGCGCCTGCGAAGTTAGTTGCACCAGTGGTGGTAACAGTACCACCAAGGGTTACTGCGCCTGCACCAACCGTGGTAACGGATGCTGCAGAAACTGCGCCAGTTAAGCCAATAGTGGCTCCAGTAGTAGTAATAGAAACTGCGCCGGTGGTAGTTAACGCACCAACGCTTACGGTGCCTGATGTTGAGGCTGTCGTAAGGGAAGTTGCAGAAACTGCACCAGTTTGAGTTAAAGTACCTGTGGTAGTAGTAATGGAAACTGCACCAAGGCCAGTAAGTGCACCAAGGCTAACATTGCCTGCACCTGAGGAGGTGGTAAGACCGAAAGCACCAGAGACTGCACCTAAAGATATGTCACCACCTGTGGTGGTCAAAACAACAGGGCCGGTAAGAGTTACAGCACCCGTGTAGGTGACATCACCGGTAGCAGTGGTTGTATTTACATCGCCAGCGGTGCTGATAGTGGTAGCAGAAATGCCAACCGCACCAGTAACAGTAGTGATATCTGCAGCGTTAGTGATGTTGATCGCATCAATATTAGAAGTAGCCAATGCGCCAGTTCCCTTGAGGGTTACTGTAGCAGTGGTAAAATTAAGGGTATCTATGCCAACAGCATCAGCGCCCATGTTAACTGTAAGGCCAACATTTGTTTGTCCAAAACCAGCGATACTCATCCCGGCAATAGTAAAATCTTGATTGCCAACTGTATCACCAACCAGACTTATGCTTGTAACATCAGCAACGCCGCCGCCATCTGTGTAAGCAACAGTGTAAACATTGCTTGTTCCAACTTGCGTGCTGGATGCTCCGGTTCCTGCTGAAACAGCAATTGCTGCACCAGCAGCAGTAGTGGCCGAAACAGTAAGGGTACCATTAGCATTTACGACAACACTGGTAAGATCTTCACCAAGGGCGGTGCTTAAAGCAAAAACGCCACCAATACCCGTTGCAGTAACAGCAGGAGTGATTCTTTCTTCGAGGCCGATGAGTTCGAGCCTTCGTGTTTGCATCCTGCTTTTCGCAACTTGAACAATCTTGGCAGCCTTCTTGGCACCAAATAAACTTCTAAAGAAATTCGACATAGTATAAAAACCCTCTTTGTTAAAAAAACCTTCCAAACACATTTCTTCATCAACTCGGAAAAGGCTTGCATTCTTGCAAACACTCTGGGGACTTCACAGAAGTATCCAGCGCGGCCAACCCTATCCCTGCCGCTTACCATCTAACCAGAAACACTCTGGCCGAGATTAAGATAAAGAAACTACGAAAATCAACTCCGTGTATTTTTAAGGGCAGCAGAACCGTCATGCAAGGATAAACTTACGGAATATTCCAATTCTTCTTATATTGCAGATAAGTCTTGTTATCCTTAAAACCACTAAACTTCCCACCTTTACATTAAGTATTTTGTTAGTATTTAAATAAGGTAAACCTCTATTAAACAAGTGTATTTTTGCAAAACTCCATCGTTAATTTGAAGTCAATTAACAATTATTGCACTACACAATAATTGGTACTTTAGGGGGTATAAATATTTTAAAAATAAATTTGGTAATTTAGGTTGTTTAAGTGCTGTGAGTTGCAAATGGAGTTACAGCTGACAAAAATTGGGGCTGAGGGGGAGGCTGGAACTCGGGGTAAAGTGGTGGTGGTTAAGGATTGAAAAATGATTGTTTTGGTGTTGGTCAAGTAAGGTCTCCTGAAAGCAATTCAACAATGCCCTATTTAGGTATCGGCAACGTGTTGGCAAGTATTAATGGTGGGTGATGATTAAAAGCGCAGGGGCAAGGCTATTACTTGGGTTCTAGTGTTTAGGCTATTTAAGAGCTGCTGCGGGGCTAAATAAGACCCACGGAAGAAGAAGCATTAGCCACGGAATGATAAGGGAAAAGGCAGAAGAAAAAGCATTAGCCACGGAATGACACGGAATTTCACGGAAAAAAGCAGAAGCAGAGACACGGAAAAAGATAGAAGCAGAAGAAGAAACACTTTAGCCACGGACGAACACGGAAAAACACGGAAATAGGCGGAAGCAAAGAATTTTTACCGCAAAGACGCCAAGTACGCAAAGAAGCAGAAGCATTAGCCACGGAATGATATGGGAAAAGGCAGAAGCATTAGCCACGGAATGACACGGAATTTCACGGAAAAAACAGAAGCAGAGACACGGAAAAAGATAGAAGCAGAAGAAGAAACACTTTAGCCACGGACGAACACGGAAAAACACGGAAATAGGCGGAAGCAAAGAATTTTTACCGCGAAGACGCCAAGTACGCAAAGAAGCAGCAGAAAAAGCTGGATTTCTTGTCTTCCTTTGCGCTCTTGGCGTCTTCGCGGTGAGAATGTTTTTATGCTTACGAATGGCGTGATGTAAATGCGTGGTTATCAGATTACCCGGGGTTGCGCTCCGCTTCCACCCCGGGCTATCTGATTTCGCCCCTTTGGGGCTTAAGAGCCACATTCATTTTCTAGTTATCCCCGCATTCGCGAGGATGACAAAAGCGCGGGGCTAGTTCGACCCTTCGACAAGCTCAGGGACCGGGTAACGAAAGCGCAGTGCAAAGTCTAAAGGTGCAAATGGAGCGGTTGCAGTGGGGCTTCCCCATCGCAACCGCTCTGTCTTCAAACACACCCGCATCAATAAACAGAAAGAAAAAGGAAGAAGCAGAAGCATTAGCTACGGAAAAACACGGAAGGAAAACGAAGCATGGATCCCCGCATTCGCGAGGATGACTAAAGCGCGATGTTAGTTCGACCCTTCGACAAGCTCAGGGACCGGGTAACAAAAGCGCGGGGCGAGGGCTGACCCCGGGCTAGCGAAGCGAAGGGCCCTCTTCCAGCGGAAGAGGGTTGGGTGATGGAGAAAAAAGAGAAATGAGAAAAAAAAAAGAAAAGAAAGAAGAAAGAAAAAAACAAAAGTAGTCTTAAAGCCATCTGCACCTAACACACCCGAGGGTAATACCCTTGATGAATGAACCCGCAAACGCTATTAGCTTGTGCGCTTGATCCTTCGCATCTTTTCAGGGTGCAAGGCTTGACTGCAGACCCTTGGCAACAGCGCTTCTTACTCGATACGCCAAGGTTTTCGCTTCTTAACTGTTCTAGGCAGGTGGGTAAATCGACCACGGTTGGGGCGCTTGCGCTTCATACCGCGTTGTTTCATCCTAATTCTTTGGTGTTGTTGTTATCGCCTTCGCTTAGGCAAAGTAATGAAATCTTCCGCAAGGTATTAGAGGGTTATTCGTACTTCAAAGGTTTTTTGGGTGCGAATCATCAGACCCGGGCGCAGTTGGAGTTAAAGAATGGCTCGCGTATTCTTTCGCTGCCTGGCAAAGAGCAATTTATCAGGTCATTTGGTGGCGTATCGCTATTGGTGCTGGATGAAGCTGCGCGGATTCCGGATGAATTGTATAGATCTGTTCGGCCAATGCTTGCGGTGAGTGGCGGGAAGTTGGCTGCGCTTTCTACGCCATATGGAAAGCGGGGCTGGTTTCATGATGCCTGGGTCGGGCAGGAAGATTGGCATCGCATTTCTATACCGTGGGATAGTTGCCCGCGGATTCCCCCAGAGTTTATCCAGCAGGAAATTCAAGCTATGGGGCCTGACTGGGTCGATCAGGAATACCTTTGCATCTTCTCTAATAAAGAGGGGCAGGTGTTTGCAAACTTTGAATCCACCTTCATTAAGGAGAGTAAAGCGAAGGCAAATAGCCATGTGGGCGGGATAGATTTCGGCTGGCATAACCCGTTTGCTGCGCTTTGGGGATTTGTGGATGAGCAACAAACCCTGATCATTACGCATGAACATTATGTAACGCATGCAACCATAACCGAGATCGCGCCCTTGCTTCCTAGGAATGTGACTTGGTGGGCAGACCCTGCAAACCCAGGCGATATCGCATCCCTTAATAAATTAGGCCTAGTGGTTCGCAAAGGGGAAAACGCACTAAGAACTGGGATCGCTGCGGTTTCTTCCCGAATCAACACGGGGAAATTGAAAGTCATCGCATCCCAATGCCCTAATCTCGTTCGCGAAGCAAAGCTATACCGCTATCCCGAAGCAGGTGGCGAAAAACCCCTCGATGCAGATAACCATGCCCTTGCTGCACTGCGCTATCTGATCGCATCGCTTGATCGCAATGTTCTAACAAACCAACCATCACCATTATTACCCAAGACCAAAACCCCCGAAACCTGGAGGAGGATTCACTAATGCGCACCCTACTAAGCAACCTATTCAGCAGGCTTGCAAAATCGCTTTACACGCCCCAGCAAAAGAACTGGAACTTCCCCCTGCCCCCTTCCCGCAATACTTCTTCCAGAAGAGCTACCGACCTAGAACTTGCAGAGGAAGTGCATGGTACCGTCTATTCCTGCGCAAGTATGAACGCATCAGTTTGCGCTTTTCACCCACCCAAGCTTTACAAAAAGGATAACAAAGGCCCAGGCAGCACCGAAGTTTTTGAACACCCACTACTCGAACTCTTCAAACAAGTAAACCCAGTACACAACGCCCATGATCTTTGGGAGCTAACCACCTTCGACCAAGAATTGTTTGGCTCTGCCTATTGGCTAATCGATGAAGCAATCGAAACCGGACTGCCCAATACAATTTGGCCCTTGCCTGCCCATTTAGTTAAGCCAATGCGCGCGAGGGATTCCATCAAGCCTGTAGATTGGTACGAAATCAGGCGCGGAGGCAACATCGAGAAAATCCACCCAGGCAGAATCATTCACTTCCGATATCCAGACCCTCGAGATCCCTATGGCGCAGGCCTTTCACCCTTGCGTGCCTGCAAAGAATCCGCATCCCTCCAAGCATTGCTGCTTCGTACAAAAAAATCGCTTTACGAAAACCATGCACTACCCGGCGTTATTCTCTCCCCCGAAGAGCCAATGCATGAAAACGAACGCGACCGGCTTGAAGCAATCTGGAACGCCCGCTTCCGTAACCAAGGCAATGGCAGCATATTAGTGGCAGATGGCGGCATGAAAGTTCAACCCCTATCACCCAGACTAGGCGACCCTTCATCCCTTTTAGAAGCCTCAGCAACCCGAGATGATATAGCAAATGCCTTCGGCGTACCTTTAGCTTTCTTAACCAAAGAAACCAACCTAGCAAACTTGCGCGCAGCAGAAAGGCAACACCTCGCAAAAGCTATCCGACCCCGATTGCGTAGACGTGATGAAAAATTAAACGAACAACTACTCCCAAGATTCGACCCAACAAACAGATTATTCCTCGCAACCCCAGACCCCCTGTTAATTGAATGAACAGAAGTTGAAGTTATAAGCTTTTTCTCTTTTCTTTTTCTTTTGTTTTCTTTCTTCTCCATCACCCAACCCTCTTCCGCTGGAAGAGGGCCCTTCGCTTCGCTAGCCCGGGTATCACGTCATCCTCGCGTAGGCGGGGATCCATTCTTGGTTTTCCTTCCGTGTTTTTCCGTGTCATTCCGTGGCTAATTCTTCTGCTTTATGCTTTTTCTTCCTGTTTATTGATGCGGGTGTGTTTGAAGACAGAGCAGTTGCCATGGGGAAGCCCCACTGCAACCACTCCATTTGCACCTTTAGACTTTGCACTGCACTTTCGTTACCCGGTCCCTGAGCTTGTCGAAGGGTCGAACTAGCCCCGCACTCTTTGTCATCCTCGCGAATGCGGGAATAACTAGAAAATGAATGTGGCTCTTAAGCCCCAAAGGGGCGAAATCAGATAGCCCGGGGTGGAAGCGGAGCGCAACCCCGGGTAATCTGATAACCACGCATTTACATCACGCCATTCGTAAGCATAAAAACATTCTCACCGCGAAGACGCAAAGAGCGCTAAGAAGCATCAGACATTGCTTTTCTTTCTTTGCGTACTTGGCGTCTTTGCGGTAAAAGTTCTTTGCTTCTGCTTTTTTCCGTGAAATTCCGTGTCATTCCGTGGCTAATGCATCTTCTTATGCTTAGTTGGCCCTCAATTTAATTAGCTGCGGTATTAACAACAAGTGGTTGCCAATTTTTATTCCATTTGTTGAATAGGTCGTCAAGGAACTTATCCCAACCTTCTTTAGATCTATATCTTGGATAGGGTTCTGGGCGAATCGGATTGTTATTTTCAAGGTTGATGATTTTAAAAGAACCATCCGGTTCTATTTTCCCAAGCAAAAACTTTCGGTAAGCGTGATTCGATTCGGGGTCGAACCATATCTTTCCAACAGGGCCTTCAAAGGATTGGTTTTTAAGTATCTCGCCTACCTTTTGCGATTTTTCCGTTCCCGCAACCCCTACCGCCTTTGCCCACAAATGCACACTGCAATATGCTGTAACCATCGCATCGGTTACTGAAACGATTGACTTTTTGTGTAGCTCTGCAACAAACCGTTTGTTTGTATCCGATTCTAAATTTTCAAAATAGCTGGAAGCAATGTAATCATTCACCAAGCCCGCAGGATCTAAATTTCCCAATTCTAGTTTTCCAACACTAAATGAAATAGTGGAGATTTTATCAAATTTTCGTTGCCCACGAAGAACACGAAAAAAAGGTGTGTTAGTGTCGCCATTGATTGTGTTGATAATTAAATCAGGTTCATCTTTAACAACTCTTGCTAGGACTTCATCCATTTGGGTTTCCCCAAGAGGAAGATAAACCGGCGGTTCTAAAATCTCGACCATTGATTGAGAAGTTTCATTGAGGGATTTAACATGAAGCCTGATGATTTCGGAGGCTGCAACAGGAAATACATATTCCGACCCAACGATCAAGATCTTCTTTTTTTTCATCACATTAACTGCATGGGAAACAGCAGGAAGAATTTGCTGGTTAGGGCATGGGCCAAGATACATGATGTTTTTTGATTCTTCCATTCCTTCGTATTGAACTGGGTAGAGAAGCAAACCATCGAGTTTTTCAATCGTATGCCGAAGGGTTTTTCTACTTGCGGAAGTCCAGCAACCAAAAATAACAGAAGCTTTTTTGTCGTTTATGAGTTTGGTTGCAAGTTCTGGATAAAGAGCTGGCTTGGACTTTCCGTCTTCGTTATACGGCAGGATTTTTCGGCCGCGGATCCCACCCCGCGCATTGATTTCATCGATTGCAAATATGGTTGCATCCTTGACGGAATTTCCACTTTGTGAAAGGGAGCCCGTAAGATCATGAAGAAGGCCCACATGAATTGGTTCTGGTGGAAAAATTGCAGAATAAAAGAAACCAAACAAACCTAGAAGCATCAAACAAAAGGCTCCACCCGCCCATCCTGCAATTTTTCTACTGCCCAAATTAGCCGTTGGAACTTTGGGGGTTTGGCCTTCTTGAATAGCCTGCAACATGGATTCAACCTGATGGCAATCCTTGGGCCTGAGGCTTGTAGTTTTTTCCAACATCTTAAAAATTAATTGAATCAACGCAGGTGGCGTCGATTGAATGGTTTTTGTAATTGGTTTCGGTAAGGTGCCGGTAACAGCATTCAAGACGGCTAGGGTTGTCCTGCCTTCAAAGGGGTAGGAACCCGTAACCAACTGATAAAGCAAAACGCCCAGGCTGAAAATATCCGTGCTTGAGTTAAGGGGTAAACCAGAGGCTTGCTCGGGTGACATATAATAGGGGGTACCCATTATAATGCCTGCCCCGGTCACGGAGTTATCGGTATGTTCCACGGCTCTTGCCAAGCCAAAGTCTAGAATTTTTAACCGGGTCCAGACTAAATCTGAACCGGTTGATTCAAGCCAGATGTTATCGGGTTTGATATCGCGATGAATCAGGCCATGATCATGTGCGGCAGCAAGGCCACGGGAAATTTCCAACCCGATCCTGATTATTTCATTCACGGGAACGGGGCCACGCTTAATCCTTTCTGCCAAGGATTCTCCGCGCAACAATTGCATCGCAATGAAGGGGGTTTTGTCTTGTTCACCAACCTGATAAATGGTGATGATATTTTCATGTTCAATTGCTGCAGCGGCTCTTGCTTCCTGCATAAATCGTAATCGATTATTCTCTACCAATCCAAATTCAGGATGAAGGATTTTTACAGCAACTTTTCGTTTAAGAATTGGATCTTCGCCTTCAAGCACCAAGCCCATTCCACCTTTCCCGAGTAATCGAAGAATAATGAAATCGCCTATTTTCGCAGGGTAATTTTGCGAATGCACCGATTTGAAAATCTCGGTTGCAGAACCCGGTTGGGTGTCTTTGCTCCTAAGCCCTTCGTTTTGCCCAAGCATTTGCGTAGGTACGCTTAGTTCCTGATTTACTTTTGTTTCATTTTCAGAATTTTGTAGAGAAAATAGTGTGGTATGGGCAGAAACCTCATTGGAAGAAGAGACTTCCGCTTGGCATTTGGCGCAATTGGAAACATGGTCTGTTAGGAAGTTTATTCGTTCTGGATTATCAATGGCTTTCTTTAAAAAATTATCTAGTTCTTCTTTTGAAGGGCAAGATTTTACAGAAACATCTGTGTTCATAAATATATTTTCAATTTTAAAAAGATTTATAATAAAAGCCTATTATAAAGCCCTTTAGAACGTAAAGCAAGATAGGATTAACATTGGCCGGCCAATAGATTAGGGAATGACGGGCAGTGGCAGTCATCACCCGGCGCCCCGCGCTTTTGTCATCCTCGGGTATGCGGGGATCCATGCTTGGCAGCTTTTATCTCTGGATTCCCGCATTCGCGGGAATGACGGGCAGTGGCAGTCGTTAACCGTCGCTCACGCTTCCGGCTCTGAATTCCGTGTTCGTCCGTGGCTAATGCATCTGCTTCGTTGACCGTCGCTCACGCATCCGGCTCTGAATGCCGGCTCTGAAATTCATTTTCCGGTTGCACCTTTAAGCCCTTCAATTTAAGCTACTCATCTGGCCTTCCCCTAAGACCTTCAAAGGATCTCTCCCATGCAACGCAGAAAATTTCTGAAATCAACCGCAGCACTCTCCGCAGCAGCAATTGCCTACAACGCACCAATGATCCTTGGCGCACAAGATAAAACAGATTCGAAGCCCCTTATCGTGGGCACAGGCGAACATAAGTACCAAGTGATCCACGATTGGGCCAAGCTGCCTAGCCAGTATTCCTGGCAAACCACACACAATGTTGCAGTCGATAAAGCAGGCTGCCTTTATGTGATTCACGAAGGTAGGGATAACCTTAAAGATCACCCCTCGATATTCGTGTTTGATCCCGAGGGCAAATTCATCCGCGCCTTTGGCAAACAGTTTCAAGGTGGCGGGCATGGTATCGAAATCCGTGAAGAAGGCGGCCAAGAATACCTTTATGTTTGCGCCTATCAACAAGTAAAATCTTTCGCAAAGATGAGCCTTACCGGAGAAACCGTTTGGCAGAAATATGCGCCAATGGATTCAGGCCTTTATGCAAAAGATGAAGATACGAAGCCCATGAAAGTTTGGGGCAGGGATCGCTTCATGCCCACCAACTTCGCATTCCTTGAAGATGGTGGCTTCCTGCTCGTGGATGGTTATGGCGCATTCGCAGCTCATCGTTACGACAAAGATGGCAACTGGAAATCATTTTTTGGTGGTGCGGGGAATGGCGAAGGGAAATTCAATACGCCCCATGGCATCTGGGTTGATAACCGCCCAGGTAGAAAACCTTCGATCGTTGTTTGTGATCGTGCGAACCACACTCTGCAATATTTCACCATGGATGGAAAATACCTCGAGACCATCAAGGGCTTTGGGCTTCCTGCAAATGCAGACACCCATAAGAATCTACTTTTGATTCCTGAACTTCAAGCAAGGGTTACCCTTCTTAATGAAAAGAACGAAGTGGTGGCGGTGCTTGGGGATGATAAAGAAAGAGTCACGGGCAAGGATGGCGGCGCGATTCGAGGCGATAGCAAAAAATGGGTCGCAGGAAAGTTTGTCCACCCACATGATGCCTGCTTCGATGCCAAGGGTAATATCTATGTTGCTGAGTGGGTCGCGACCGGCCGTGTCAGCATGCTTAAGAAAGTTTAATTCAACCTTTTGTTTCAACCTCTAATTTTAAGGATCAAACGACCATGCTTTCCAACGAATACCTTTTCCCAGTACGCAAGACCCGCAGAGATTTCCTCGCTGCAGGCGCTGCCTTTACCCTTGCTACCTCGGGCCTCTTGGCACTCGACAAGGATGAACCCAAGAATTCCCTCAAGTTGGAAGTCGATCCCACCTGGGGAAAACTACCCGATGGCATGAAGTTCGGCCTAGGCTGTGCAGTGGTGGTTGATAGCAAGGATCGCATCATTGTTACCTCGCGATCGACCAACCCATGCGTTGCAATCTTCGATATCAAGGGCACACTTCTTGAAACTTGGGGCAAGGATATTTCTTCGCGCATCGGCTACGATCAAGGCGAGTTTAACGCCACCGCCCACGGCCTTTACTGGAGCAAGGAACCCGAAGGCGAATTCCTTTACTGGACCGAAAATGTATCCAAGGGCAAAGATGGTAAGAAGCTAGGCGCCCGCATCTATAAGACCGACATGAACGGTAAAATTTTATTCGAGATCGGTAATGTAGCACAAGAAGGCCCTAAAGCAATCAAGTGGGACTTTGCAAACCCTACCGATGTTGCTGTTTCGCCCAATGGTGATATATACATCGTGGATGGTTATGGCAGCCAGAAGGTTTTTCAATTCGATAAGAACTTCAAACATTTGAAAACTATTGGTGGTTCGGGTAAAGACCACGGAAAATTCAATACCTGCCATGGTGTTTGGGTTAGCACTCTTAACAAGGAACCTGAACTTTACATTGCAGACCGTGGCAACAACCGCCTTGAAGTTTTATCCCTTGAGATGGAATACAAGCGAACCGTAGAAGGGGTTCGCACACCCTGCTGTTTCTACCAGCACGATGGTCATCTTTATGTGCCTGAGCTTGGTTCGCGCGTAACGGTGATCGATGCGAAAGATAAAATCGTAGCGCAGATGGGCGATGGTTCTGGCATCAAGGATGATATTTCGAAGCATCCGGGCAAGTTCAAGGCACCCCATGCGTTGACCTTGGACTCCAAGGGGAATTTGTATGTGTTGGAATGGCTGGGTCAGGGCCGTATCCAGAAGTTCAACAAGGGTTAAAGATTTCGCTACGGAATCAGAGGAAGAGCAAAGAAAAGCATTTGCCACGGAATGACACGGAAAAGCACGGAAGAAGAAACACTTAGATTGTCTTAGTTCGTGCTTATTTTACTTTTTTCCAGCCCTGGCCCTTTGTCATCCTCGCGAATGCGGGGATCCATTCTTTGCAACATGTTTCTATGGATTCCCGCCTACGCGGAAATGACGGGCGAGAGTTCCCGTAACCCGGTCCCTGAGTTTGTCGAAGGGTGCCCCCGCCTTTTGTCATCCTCGCGAATGCGGGGATCCATTCTTTGCGACTTGTTTCTATGGATTCCCGCCTACGCGGGAATGACGGGCGAGAGTCTCCGTAACCCGGTCCCTGAGCTTGTCGAATGGGACCACTTGCTTTCGTCAATCGTCGCTTACACTTGCAGCTCTGAAAGATATGTTTTAATCTTTCATTGATCATAATCGTTATTCAAGGCAAGATCGTACCCAAGCTCTTTAAATTACCATCGAAACAATAATTGACTTTACTCACGGCGGAAGCCAAAATCAAATTGATGAACTGTTTAAATACTTACGCCCTAGTTTTAACATAGGATTCACCTTACCATTCAAAAATTCACACCTCGTTTGGAAGCATTGGAAAATCGAATTGCATTAGCTGGGGCAATAATTGCTACGGGTGCAGGGGCTGGTGGTAGCCCAAATGTACGAATTTTTGATGCTGAAACTAATCAAGAAACTGCTTCCTTTTTTGCTTACAATGAAGAATTCACCGGGGGCGTTCGGGTTGCTGTTGCGGATATTACCGCAGATGGTGTTCCGGATTATATAACCGGCGCAGGGCCAGGGGGCGGCCCTCAGGTAAATGTGTTTGATGGCAAAACCCTGAAAATATTAACCAGCTTCTTTGCATTTGATCCCTCTTTTAGCGGTGGTGTTTTTGTTGCATCAGGGAACTTTGATAACGATCGTTTTTCTGAAATCGTTGTCAGCGCAGGTGCAGGTGGTAGCCCTAATGTCCGCATCTTTAATATTGATAACGGCGTGGCTTCTCTGACAAGCAGTTTCTTCGCCTACGACCAAAGTTTTACTGGCGGCGTTACTGTTGCTGCAGAAAATTATAATGGCGATGCTGGCGATGAAATCATCACGGGCACTGGCCAGGGTGGCGCTCCGCATGTTAAGATATTTCAACCCAATGGCATCGAATTAGGAAGCTTTTTCGCTTACTCGCAACAATTCACTGGTGGGGTTTTTGTTGCAGTTGGGGACATGGATCTTAATGGAAAATCTGAAATTGTCACCGGCCCCGGGCCAGGTGGTAGCCCCAATGTGCGAGTTTTTAACGGTGGTAATGCCACCCTACTAAGCAGCTTCTTTGCGTTTGACCAGCAATTTTCAGGCGGGGTTACTGTTGGCTTGACAGATGTTAACTACGATGGCTTCGAAGATATCGTTGCTGCAGCAGGGCCTGGGGGGGCGCCTGAAGTTAGCATCTGGAGTAGTTCAGCCACAGAACTTAGCTCTTTTTTCGCCTATAATGCAGCTTTTCAAGGTGGTGTTTTCGCTGCTGGATCTGTCCGCATACCTGTTCAACTTAACAACACTTATATTGATCCCACTGTCCAGTTTATTCATCCAAGCAACGTTGAAATTGGAGGCGCAGTATTAATTGCTCCTTTTGTTATCCTTGATGCAACCAATGGCCCTATTACTATCGGCGATGATTCCGATTTGCAGGATAATGTACTTATAGTTTCCAGCGGGGATGGAGTTACAATCGGCGATAGAGTTATCATTGCCCACGGGGCTAGTATTTTTGGTTCTGCCCAAATTGGAAAAGCTGGCGGGTTGCCTGCTTTCGTTGGATTTAACTCCATCATTGATGGTGCAATACTTGAAGAAGATTCGATGGTTCTGCATCTTGCGAAAGTTGCACCCGGAATTACCATACATTCGGGCACCGCAGTGAAGTCTGGAAAATTCATACAAACTCAAGCCGAGGCTGATGACCCAAGTCTGGGTAAAATCACTCCTGTAACCCCTGCTCTACGATCTTTCATGGCGGCTGTTCTTAATGTGAATGTTCAACTTGCACAAGGGTATGATCAGCTTTATTTCCAAGGCGGAATTCTTGCCCTTCTGGGAATCAATTTGAATCCTGCAACCGATTTTAATCCCGTTGAAACCCTGCCCACACTTGGTTCCTCCGGAAGCGAGGCAGTTACTTCTTTCCGCAATCGGATCATTGGAAATGTGACTTTGGCAAATTCTCTTGCCCAGCTCAACCTGGTTATGGGGAATCGAGATTCCATTCGTGCAGATGAGGGTTCACCTTTTGTATTTGGTACCTTAAGCCAAATTGGTGATAGTTTCACCGCCCACGCCCTTGAAGGCACAGGTATTGTTGCAGGCAACAACAATCAGTTTGGATTTCACTCAATCATACATGGTGGTGAAGATACCAGTACCGGGAGCAGGTTGGGTACAACTTTGGGCAGCAATATCATCGTGGGGGATTTTTCTGTTGTCTTCCGCTCAACGATTCAAGATGGGGTTACTTTAGGTTCACATTGCTTTATTGATAATACACTTATCACTGCGGGAAGCATTATTCCCGACCGTGCAATTTACATCAATAATGTTTTCCTAGGCTTTGTGGAATGGTAGGATTTAAAGGCTTTCGACAAAGTCCTTGGCTTCCTTGAGCCCTACGCCTGTACTTTGACGATAAAGTTTGATCGCTTCGATTTTTTTGCCTGCGCGGACCAATTCTAACAGCTGCGGATCTACCCCAGGATTCATAACAACGCCAAGATGGCTAATAATGGCATCCAATTTTCTTTCAACCCGCTGCAGACGCAAGTCCACTGCTTGGCTTCCCGTTCTCGAAAAAATTAAATATGCCAACGGTATGAAGCAAAGAAACCAATAGGAATCCATTGTGAGTTACTCCGTTATAAAAGGGTTAACAAGAATTAACCCAGTATACGGGTCCAGCGTTGTTGATGATAAGCCATTTTCTCTGCAGCGGTCATCTTAGAAAAATCAACCGTAGTGTTTTTCTCAGCCTTCGCTGGGGGAGTTGCTGTTTTAACTTCTGGAATGGGTGCATCACAAGGGCAGGCCTTGGGGCCACCTTTACAAGAGCAATCGTGGTCATCTTCTTTTTGCGCAGCGCTTTGAGGAAAACTAATCGTGGTGCCTGACCCGGAATAATTCATCACACCTGTAGTTATTTTCATGTCATCTCCAATTGATCTTTGTGGTTTGATGTTTAATTTTTGCAAATCACCATGATAGGCTTTTACTGCCTCTTCAGCGGAAATCTGACCATCTGCCAAAAGCCTAAGATAGCGGATGAACGAAAGCTGGTGTTCAGCGTTGTTGATTTTACGACCATAGAGTGCAGCGCGGGCGCCATACTTTTTAGCCTCGGAAAGAAGCTTGAATGCATCGTAGGTAGTGCCTGCAGAACCGCCCAGAACCCCCACCACAAGGTGTGGATCATAATGCACAAGTTCTTCCATGGCTTTGGGGCCATGATAAACAATCTTCAAAAACACTGGCCTGCCTTTAGAAGTTACTGCACCTAAAGTTCGCACGATGGCGTCATTGATAAAGCCAGGCAGTTGTTCTGGATCTACCGCACCCGCCCGATTGGGATCGAATATTTCTAAAAAGTGGCGAAAGCCCTTTTGCTCTGCATCGATGCGAAACTTCTTATATTCTTCAAGCGCATTGCGATCGAGGTTGGAATCATTATTAAAAGTAATGCTGTAAAGGCCAAGGTTCACACCTTTTTGCCTTTCAAGCGGAGAGCAATTCCATTTGCCACACTGGATATGATCAAGCGTTGCTGTACGAAAAGGAAGCGAAGGCTGGGTTGCAGATTGGCCTCCGCGAAGGATATGGATATCGGTGGTATCATTGGCACGGGCAGCAGGAGTAACGGGGCTGTTGGCGAAAATATTCTTCTGAATTGCCATCACTTCTGCGGTGCTTGCTGACATCAGCATGATATCTACAAGTTTTTGTTCAACGACCTGGGTGATGACATCGCGAAATTCAGAAAGGCTGCGATATTTTGTTTCACCATGATGGGCTTCCGGGGATTTCCCGGTAGCTGCAATGCCCAGCGCCATATCTGGATCTTTAGCATCTGCAAGAATAAAGTCTTTGCTCAACTTTGGGTTGGCATGAATGCGTTGCAGTTTTAGATCGAGAGATTTGGCGTTCACTCGTCATCGTCCTCGGTCAAGAAGTCATCGCCTAGTTTAAGGGCTTGTCTTTTTTGCTCAAAGAATTTAGCTGCGGATTCAGCATCTTTGAAGCGTTTTTCCTTAATATCAGAATCCATGGAGTCAGTTTCTGGAAAGGTGACGGAGAAAATATTTTCATCAAGGCGGGTTATATCAAGGCCGCCACCAATGCTGATGTTGTAGCCTGGAGCAAGGGAAACAATGGCTGCGATAAGTTTAATATCTTCCATGGTTAATACTTCCGGGAGGGTTGCCAGGCCGATCTGGGGAGAATCTTGCCCTGTGGGTTGCTTTGGGGGTTAATAGGAGAAGAAGCGCCAATCGCAACGGAATTAGGATTCCCAATGCGAGCTTCAACTTGATCAATGATATCTCGCAAAAGTTTACCCGATTGCTGAATACCAATTCTTTCTTTGGGTGTTAAAGCAAGTTCAAAAAGTTTGCGAACTCCGCCACACCCTACTTCAGTTGGAACACTTAGGCAAACATCATGCACACCATAAAGGCCGTTTTGTAGCGAACTTACAGGCAGAATTTTCCTGCTGTCAAGGATGATGGATTGCACCACTTCAGCAATGGAAACCCCGACAGCAAAGCCCGATCCGCCCTTCAGCTTGATCATGGTTGCGCCTGCGGTTTTTGTTTCTTCAAAAGCATCCTTCATCAGTTGAGGATTACAGCCGGGGAATTGTTCCAAAGGCAAACCCGCAACGGTTGCGCTTGACCAGATGGGCACCATGCTATCGCCATGCTCGCCTAGAAGCAGTGCTTGAACTTGGGTAGGTGCAACTTGAAGCCGCTTTGCAATATGGCTGCGAAAGCGAGCTGTATCAAGAACAGTGCCAAGGCCCATGATGCGTTTGGGATCAAGGCCAGAAAGTTTACCAGCAAGGTAGGTAAGAATATCAACAGGGTTGCTAACCACGACGAGGTGGGTATTTTCTTTAATGCCCGCTGCTTTGGCCTGCTGCAAAAGATTGAGAAAAAGATCGACATTACGATTGATGAGATCGAGCCTGCTTTCCTCGGGTTTTCGACGAAGGCCCGCGGTGATCACAATAATATTACTGGTGGAAACATCTTCCATGGTGCCTGCGGTGATGCGTTGATCTGCAACTAGGCATGACCCTTGTAGAAGATCGAGTGCTACGCCTTGGGCAACATCTTTGTTGGCATCAATGATACAGATATGGCTTGCAGCTTTACCAAATTGAAGAGCATAAGCAGCCATACTTCCGACCAATCCGCCGCCGCCAATAATACTTACCTTCATGACAAATCTCTCCAGAAAGCTGTTTATGATTTAGGTTGTTCGGGATCAGTATTTTGGGAATCAGGTTGTGGTGCAGGGCTTTCACCTGATTGCAGTTCTTCTATTTTCTTATTGGCACGCTGCACCGCAAAGACACCAATGCGGGTAAGCACGATGGTCATGCCAGCAAGCCAGAAAACAGCAAGAACAATCTTAATGGGAATACTGTAATATTCCCAATTGCCTTCCTTGATACCTTGCGCAAGAAGAATGCCGGTTGTAATAACAGTGGCAACAACCAAAATAATAAGGCTAAGCGCTGAAAAGAAACCGGTTTTATCTTTCTTGAAGCTAAACATTTAAAATCTCACAGAGTTAGATGTAGGCACTGAAAACAAAGGCCCTACTTACGCAGGGGAACCTTTCAATGCAGCCATCACCTGATCTGTGATTTTTTTCACGAGTGCATCAATATCAAGGTTGTTATTAGCTGGCGAAGGTTTTGCATTAATCCATGCATCTTGTTCAGCAACAGGGAAAGCAACATGTTCAGGATGGAATTTGGTGTAACCTTCGTTGAAGCAGTTTTCACCACGCAGATCACAATTGCTGTTCTTAAATCGAACATCGTCGTAACCCAGTTTCTTTTTCAATTCAAGCAACTCGGAGGTTTCTTTTTCGGTGAAGTAATTCACTCTACCCAACTGCCTCGAAAGAATAAGGATCCTGCAATAAGCATCGATGATTTCAGTATTGAAATAAGCTTTTTCAAGATCGGGGCCAAAGGTGATGGTGCCATGGTTTGCAAGTAAGATGGTATTGCAATCCTTGACATAGGGAATGATGGAGTCGGCAAACTTCTGGCCACCTGGGGTTACATAAATCGCAGTAGGAACTTCGCCCAAAAACACTTCGACTTCAGGAAGAATGGCTTTTGGAATAGGTTCGTGGGCAACTGCAAAAGCAGTGGCATGAGGCGGATGACAATGCACCACACCATTTACATCGGGGCGATTCTTATAAACCGAAAGATGCAAAAGTATTTCGCTTGAGCGCTTGCGAATACCGGCAATCTGCTTGCCTTCGTAATCCACCTTGCAAATATCTTCGGGCTTCATGTAACCCTTCGATACCATGGTGGGGGTACAAAGTAATTCTTTATCGTTTAAGCGAATAGAGATATTGCCATCGTTAGCGGCAGCAAAGCCCTTGCTATAAAGCCTACGGCCTATCTCGCAGATTGATTCTTTTAATTTGTATTCATTTGTGTACATGATAATTCCTTGCTCCGGTTTAATTAACAACTGTTTGAACTAACTCTTGGGTACGATTTCCAACTGATCTATCAACAATGCAGCATACGCATCGACAGGCTTTTTAATCGGATGAAAAGGCGCTGCAGCCTCTCCCCCTTCACTAAAGCCGATTTTTGATCCCAGACCCGCGCCTAAATTATCGAATATCACTAAGTCTTCGCCATCTCCCTTACCATCGGCACGAAGGGCGTCGAGGCTATAGGGAACCCCAATAATCCAACGAGATCCAACCAGCAAAGGGTGAACTCGCGACAATGTTAGCGATCCTATGACCTCAGCTACGCGCATCGAGTCTCTCCAATAGGGCCTGCGAACCTTCAGGGCATCCTTTAGTATTCATCATCAGAAGAATCACCTGCCTGATTTCGAAATAAGTACGGCCTGGCATTTCCACCACCATCATATTTGCGCCCAAACTTGCACAGACCCTTTTCGCCTGCATCATGTTGTTTACCGCAGCAGCGCGAATTCCAACCAGTTTATTCGCAGCACAAGCAGCAGCTTCGGGCTCTCTGCAAAACAAAACCGCACTTTTCATAACTCCGCTTGCAACCATTTCACCTGCAGTTTTTCCCAATAACATCGAGCCAATACCCTGCTGCATTTGCAATGCTTTAAGCGTAAATCCTTCGTTGCCCAATGCCAGAACTACCGTTGCAACTTGCGGGTACAAGCCATCAGAACCATATCCGATGCTTGTTTCTTTTTTGGTTTCTCTACGCACCAGAGAAACACCCAGCTTTTTAATTTCGTCACGCGCACAAGGGGTCAGCACTACTTTATCTGCAACAATCAACTCACGCAGATTGGGCCCAAGGCGCTGTAAATCATTTAGCGCAAGCACTGTTCCAGGCCATTCATGCACTGG
>Ga0209296_1001089_pt1 | contig 21761 bp, 24 predicted proteins | sample S_130206_EF_Meta_FD_187319 | JGI IMG/M metagenome (GOLD analysis project Ga0209296, IMG submission 187319) | Freshwater microbial communities from Lake Simoncouche, Canada to study carbon cycling - S_130206_EF_MetaG (SPAdes) (version 2) | ecosystem: Environmental > Aquatic > Freshwater > Lake ...
CTGAAATCATTAGCACCAACTATGACGGGGCATCATTGGCCGGCCATACTCCTACCGCTGGAGTAACGATTTATGGTGTTTTCACCAGCATTAACCTGTCGGCTGGCCACTGCGTTGCATATAAGCTCTGATGGCACTATCAACCGCGCTACGAAAGGCCGCCAGTAAGTTGATGGCTAAGTTTGGTGGCACGGCTACCATTCGGCGTATCACCCTTGGCTCTTACGATCCAGCTACTGGCACCGCAGCCGAAACTGCTGCTGATACCGCAGTGCGTGGTGTGCTGGAAGACGTTAATTTGCGCGAGGTGAATGAGCTAATCCAAGCTGGTGACAAGCGGTTAACGATTGCCGCAGCAGATGTTGCAAATGCACCAACACCAGCAGATAAAGTGTTGATTGCATCAGTAGTGCATCAAATAATTAGCGTTGCGACGACTGAGCAAGATAATACAGCGATAACCTATGAGTTGATTCTGAGGGCATAATGGCACGCAATATAAAAATTACTGAGATTGGCAATTACGTTAACGGCCAAATGGAAAAGATATTGCGAGCAACGGTATTGGAAACTGATCGTTTACTAAAAGAAGCAAGCCCAGTTGATCTGGGGCGTTTTCGCTTAAGTTGGGCTATTGGAGAGAATGCAGCCCCATTTCAAGGGGTGCCGCCTGGGGATTATCGTGGACAGCCAGTGCCTCCGCCACGCGCTATTAATTACACACTCGGCAATGAGAGGTTAGGTAATATTTATAGCATTCACAATAATTTGCCATACGCCGAAAAGCTCGCAATTGGCGCTCCCGGTGCTGGTGCAAATGAAAAAGAAAAACGATACAACCCATTTAGAAAAGTAAAGAATTGGGCAACACCTGGCGGAGGCAGCAGCATCCAAACAGGCGGACCAGGTTGGATCCAAGGCATCGCTAAAGACGTGCAAGGCAGAGTACGTATAGCCGCCGCACGTATCGGCAGGGAATCATGAGCAGCACCTACAACAACGTCCGCGCTGCGATTGAAGGCCGTATTGCTACTGAAATGGCAATTGCACCTGTGTATCCGGTCAGCTATCAAAACGTACCATTTACGCCGCCAGGCAATGCACCATGGCTGCAGACATTTATACGGTTTGGCGATAATGCTTATGCAACGCTGCTACCTACAGGCGGTGTAGGGTTCAACCGCCAAAACGGTGTGCTTGTAGTAAATGTATTCACGCCCGTTGGTGTTGGCGCAGCAGCGAACTACACCATTGCTGAACGCATCAAGGATTTATTTGATCGGGCTAAGTTCTCAAGCATTATATTTGATGCCGCATCGGGGCCAGCAGTTGTAACGCCTGCATCACCTGAACCATATTTCCAAACACAGCTAACCGCAACTTTTGAAGCTTACTTGGATTGACGCTATACTAAAACAAGCCAATCATCTGCTAAATCAATGGCCGTTACCGTCCTTTCCGGCACTTCCGGTGCTCTTTACTACAAGCCCGCTGGCACCGTTGGTGATTTTGGCGAGACCAACGTCAGCGTTGCTAACGACGAAATTACCGTTGAGCAGTACCTTAATTTTAAGGCAGGCGACCCAGTTAAATTCCGTGTTGTAAACACTCAAACCGGTGCTGCTGGTTCCGGCACATTGCCCGCACCAATCAGCTCAGCCACTACTTATTATGTATTGAGTTACGTTGCCGCTACGGGTGTATTGACCGTATCAACCAGTGCTGGCGGCACTATTTTGCCAATCACTGATGATGGCACTATTGCAGCACCAAACAAATTTGAGGTTTATTACGCTGATTATGCCGCTGTAGGCCAAGTGCAAAACTGGAGTTTTGAGATCAGCCGCGCTGAAATTGACGTTACCACCATCGGCCAAGCTGTTGGGCAGTATGCACCATTTAAGGCTTACATCCCTGGATTCGCTGACGGCAACGGCAGTGCATCAGTATTTGTAACCAGCGAAGATAGCGCATTATCGAACAGGATGGTAGAAGACGTGTTACAGCGTCAGCAAGTAGGCGCAGCGTTTAAGTTGTACACTGATAAAGGTTCAACCGAAGCACTTAGCCGCAGCATTGCTATGGATGCTGTGCTGCTTAGTGCAACGCTTAACATCAACCCAGATGATGCCCAGATGGTAGAAATCACTTTCCGTCCTACTGGCGCACCTACATTCGACTTCTCTACCACTGCTTGATAACTAATGGCATCCGCTGTAATCAGGGCAATAGACCGGTTAAAGAAAGCTGCTAATTTAGTGCCCGTCAAAAAAACGGTTGTACTAACTGATGGCGCTGAGTTTGTGTTCTACCGTTCGCCATTAACCATGGCTGAACGCGAACGGGCACAAAAGGATGCTGCATCCGATGATGTAAATGCTTTTGCATTGCAATTGCTAGTTCAAAAAGCAACAGACGAAAACGGCCAGCGGATATTTGCTGCTGGTGAAATTGCGGAGCTAAAAAACGAGGTGCGTGATGCTGACCTGCAATCACTGATGCTTGCTGTTATCAGCGAAGACATCAAGGAAGAGGTGGATACAAAAAAATAAAGGCGGAGCTTAAAAAGGATAACCTGCTTAGGCTCCAGCTTGGTGTAGCCAAGGAATTAGGCTATACGTTAGCTAAGTTAAATTCAGAGCTGACTATGGAAGAATTGCTTCTGTGGTCAGCTTATTTTGAATTAAGCAATGACGAGCAAGAAGCTGCGATGCGACGGCGACGCTAGACTGGATCTAGTAGTAGGGGGCTAATTATGGCGGGACAAGTTACTATTGGCATTAATATTGACAGCACTGGTGCAACGCAACCGTTACGTGCGGTAAAGCAAGGCGCAGAAGCAACAAGCCAAGCAATTGATAAATTAAACGCAACTACAAAAGCAGTAGGCGATAAATTTAAGATTGCGGCTAATGGTATTAAATATTTTACCGATGAAACCGGTAGAGCGAGAGCGGAAAATGGTAGATTCTTAAGCTCAACTGAACGTGCAGCAGCAGGGCTGCAAGCGCAAGGGCGTGCAGCGGAACAAGCAGCCGCAAAAATGCGCGGGTTGAATGGCGCTATGGAAGGGCTCCAAGGCGCTATGGCAGCGGCTGGGCCTTACATAGCAATTGCGGCTGGTATTGCAGCAGCAGCGGGGGCAGCGCTTAAATTCTCAAACGAAATAGACAGAAACCGTCAACAGCTAACACTTTTTACCAAAAATGTAGAAGCAACTAATGCAATTATTGCAGACCTAAAAACTACCGCAGATGCTACAAGTCTTGGTTTGCCAGGTTTGCTAGAAGCTACCAAAACACTTGCAGCTTATGGCGTATCAGCAAAGAATGCAGGCACAGCCACTAAATTATTAGGTGATTTAGCGTTAGGGGATAATGAAAAATTACAACGATTTGCTGTTAATTTAGGCCAAATAAGCAGTATCGGCAGGGCTTATACGGTTGATTTAAAGCAGTTTGCAATGGCTGGTATTCCTATATTTGAAGCGTTAGCAAAGGTAATGGGCACTAGCACTGCTGAGGTGTTGCGGTTAGCAGAGCAAGGCAAAGTAACTTATCCAATTGTTATTAAAGCAATTAATGAATTAACAAAAGAAGGCGCATCATTCTTTAATGGCGCAGAAAGAGGCGGCACTAACTTAGACAGGTCATTAGCTCAATTGCAAGGTTCGTTTGAATCATTGCAAGTAGTAATTGGCAATGCTGTAGGGCCAACAGCAGTCTCTGGTGTAAAAATTCTTAAGGATGCGCTTGATGGAGTTTTGTTAATAGTAAAGAATTTATCTAACGAATTTGAATATTTTAGCGGTTTAATTGGTAAAACAGATTTTGGACATGCTATAGTCAATGAACTTAAATTTGCTGCAAAATATTTAGAACAAAATCCAGATTTAATGATGGCATTAAATCCAGGCACAAAAGTTCTAGGACCAGTAGGAGATTTGTTGGGGCCACTAGCCAAACTTGCTCAAAACAAGAAAAAAGAAGATACCAAAACTAATAATAAAACAGACCCGACACAATTACTAAATGAGGCTAATGCTATAGCTAGAAAAAACGCAGAAACAGAATTAGCAAATTTAAGGATTGAAAACGATAAAAAAATTGCTAAATTAAATAAAAATACTGAGCTGCAATTAAAAGATAATCGTTTTCAATATGAACAACAAATTGCTGATTTTAGAGAATCAACAATACGCCGTATCGCTGATATGGAGCGCACGCTTCAAGACCAGCGCATTAAAGCAAATTTTGATTTGCAGCAATCGCAGTTAAAACTTGCAGGCAGCAAACAATTTATTGGACAAACGCAAGATATATCACGTGCAATAGTTAGCGGTAAAAGCCCTGCTGATATTCAATCATTAGAAACTGCACGCGATAGTGCTAAAACTTTAAATGATGCTGCTGTAACAAGAAGGCAGATTGAATTTGATTCAACAATGAAAAAGATTCAATTAGAACGTACGTTAACAGACTTCAAGAAAGGCATTGAGCGTGAAATTGGCGAGATGCAAAAAAGTTATGCACGGCAAGTAGATGGAATACTGCGAACAGCAGGCCGTTCATTAGGCGAGTTGATGGTCGAAGGAGCTAAGAAAGCTAAAGAAATAATTGACGGCGTAAACCCGACTTCAAGCGTTGGCGGAAGAGAAGAAAGCAGTGGTGGGCGCTATATGCAGGGAGGCATTGGTCCAAAAGGTAAAAACCAATATGGGGCTCATTTCCATATTAGTAGAAGCGATCAAGCAGATTTTGGTCGCACCGCCTTAGACAAATATGTAAGTGTTAATAACAAACCTTTAAGCAGCGGAGCCACCGTACGAGGTGGTGAGTATAGCGCTGGACGAGAAGGTCGATCACATACAGGTATTGATTACGCTTTTCCACCTGGGGCTGCTTTAGGTCTTAAAGGAGGGGCTAAATTTACAAGCAGTAAAGCGGGAAGTTATGGAGATGAAACTGCATTTCAAACTCCAGATGGGAAAGTATATAAAATTCTTCATGGCAAATTTGAACAAGCAGCTAAAAATGTAACACAACCTACAGGCCCTGCCGCCGCTGCACTACAAGCGCCTGCGGGCTCACGCGCAATGCAGGTAGATGCTGCAAATAGCATTAAGCCATATTCACCTGCAACAGCAAAGCTTGATCAACAAACGAAAGGATTAATAGAATTAAATAATCAAACCGCAATAACTGAAAAAATTAATCTTCAAAACGAATATACAAAATCATTAGCAGAAAGCACCAAAACAGTTTTAGAGCAATCAACCGCAAATTTAAACACAGCAATACAAAAAAATCAAGTAGACCAAAAAACATTAGATCTAATTGTCAGCGGTACTAACCCAGCCCTAGCAGCACAATTTGCGCAAAACGAGCAACTTAATACTCAAAATATGTTGGCGCTTGAAAATCAAAAGAATAAATTAGCATTATCATTAACAGAGAAAGATTTGACCGTTGAGCAACTTAGCTTACGAATAAATGATATTGCTCTTTTAAGCCAACAATTAGGATTAGGCAACCAAATACTAGAAAACTTAAATCAGCAAACTATTAAATCAAAAGAAATTAATGATGCAAGTGCTGAATTTGCGTCTAAACAGCAATCAATTAAAAATTTAGTCCAAGGCATTGGCTCTAGCATTGAAAGCGGAATTGTTGGCGCTATTGATGGTGCCATAACCGGAGCTAAGAGTTTGCAAGAAAGCTTGTCTGATATATTAAAAGATATTGGCAGGATGCTTATATCGTTTGGCATTAAGTCATTGCTTGGCGGTATTGATATTGGTGGCACTAAGATCTTTGGCGGCGGTAAAGCTGCTGGCGGCCCAGTAAGCAGCAACAGCACTTATATGGTCGGCGAGAAAGGCCCTGAGCTGTTTGTGCCATCTAGCGCTGGTAAGATTATCCCAGCCGATACCACAGCAGCAATGGCGCGGTATCAACGCCAAGGCGGTAGCAGTAGCGGTAATAGCAGCAGTGATGCAATGGGCGCTGGCGCAGCGGCAACTCCTGTATTATCAATGAGCTTTGAAACAACTAGATTCCTAGGGCAGGATTATGTCAGCACTGACCAGTTGCAAGCAGCGATGATGGCAACAGAAAAACGTGCAGCAGCGGCTGGAGCAAAGGCTGGTGCTGCGCAAGTTACCAGTAAGTTGCAGCAATCACCGGCCTATCGCAGACAGGTAGGTTTAAGATGAGCGTATTTGTTATTGGTAATTTTGTTACATTTACTGATACTGCAGGCGGCATCACCAGGTATCAAAACTTCTTCTCAGAGGGACAGATTACATTTGCAGGCAATACATATCAGCTATTGCCATTTAATTATCAAGGTGCACAAAAAACAAAAAGCGGCGATAACATCAGCAGCCAGCTTACGTTACCCGCAAACCCATTAACTTTGAACTGGGTGCAAAGTGCAGTGAATAATGGCTGGGAAGTAAATGTGAAAACATATCAGCTCAGTGATACTTATGCGCCATATTTGCTGTTAGGTGATGAAACCTGGATTGCGACTGGATTAACGTATAATACACAAGCGGTCGAAATGGAATTAAGTAGTGCGATCGATGCAATTGGTGCGCAAGCGCCTAATTTACGAATCAGTCGTGAAGCCGTCGGCGCATTGCCAACCACGGGCGCTATCAGATCCGGCTGATCTTATTGGCTTGCCATACAGGCTTGGCGCTGAACCCGCACGGCATGGCGCTACAGATTGCATTAATTTATGCCGGTGGGTATTGGCGTGGCATGGCATTGAAGCACCAGTACCAGCTCGCAATTGGTATCGGCGTTTACACGCAGGTGATACCAGTATCTTTAAGGAGCAATTAGACTTATGGGGAACACCAGCCGAAACTGGTATTATTGCGTTAGTGCAAGCTAGCAATAGCTTCGGGCTAGCTGTTTTCTACGACACCGGATGGCTTCATTGCAGCGCACAAACCAGCCGGGTGGTATGGTCACCAGCCGTCAAATACGAGGCGCGATACTGCCATGGGAAAAGCAATTAATTGATACTTTAGGCTTAACCATTGAAGAGTATAACTGGTACGCAAATGAGGTGGCTAATTACCGCCCCGAACGCGATCCAGCTTATGACGTAGTGCCGCATGTGGCGTGTGATCCGATAACAGTTGGCATTGTTACAACAGTAGTAGGAGCTGGCCTTAGCTTTGCCGCATCAGCATTAGCACCAAAGCCTAAGCTGCCGAAGCAATCTGACCCCGCGCAACAGCAAAGCGGCGGTGATGTAACAGGTGCCAGCGTTAATGTTGAGAATAGATTCACCAATGTCGATGGTTTTACATCAGTACAACCGCTTGCAAAGCTTGGCGAATCCATGCAGATGGTATTTGCTAATCGTCGCAATAGCTATGGAGGTGTAAGGGTAGAAACAAAGCTGCTGTGGTCTCAATTACTAAGCCAAGGCGATGGGCAGGAACTGCTAGCAATATTCCTTGCTAATGGCGGCGAATTAGCAAGCATCCCAGATCTAGATGGCATGGGAATTGGCGATACTTTATTACGTGGCTATCAAGTTAGTAAATTAGCTTTATATTTTAGGAATGGTGATTCAGCTAACCGCATCCAATACACAGATAGGCAAACAGGTGAATTAGAACCACGAAATAAAACTGATGTATTTATGGCTGAATTACGAACTGCAGGTAACTTAAAGCCTATATTTAGTGGCGTCAGGATACCGTCTACAATGACGGCATTCGGTATATCAGAGCCGCTACGTAATGGGCAAGGATGGCGATTACCGTTCAAGCGTGTTCGCGTATCATTCCCTCAGTTCTGGTATCCTGGCGCGGGAGCTGATGTAGCGGGAGCGCTAAAAGAATGGGAAAAAGGTACGATAGCTGCAAATAAAGCAAGTGTTGAGCGGCGCAAAAATTCTTGCTTATTCGCTGCTCGCACAGGATTAAGAAGTTCTGCAGTTGATCAAGGCACACAGGAGATTGAAGTTGTAGAAGGGCAAACTTTAGAATTTCATGTAAATCTAGGAAATTCAATTGATGACTTCCCACTTGTAGGAGGCAATAAAGATGTAATAACAAAAGAAAACTCATACAGGCAATCCATCGATGATGTAATTGTTATAGGTGAAACTTACCTTGCCGGTGCTGTAGAAGTTGTTTGCATAAGTGAAAATACCCAAGAGCTGTGGAGCGATAAGCTTAAAAAGATTTACACCTTTAAGTGCTTGCAAAGTGGCAAAGTTCTTTTAGTTGGCAATGGAATCATAGAACACAATCCTTTGCCTACTTATGCGCCTGATGCTAATGTGCAAGTTTTATTGGGGAAAGTAAACCCAACGTATGGCCCAACGGTTTGCAAAATAGCGATAGGAAATTTTACTACAACTAGAAAATTAAACCAAGTTGAGATTGGCATTAAATCACAAGTATGGAAACGATTCAGCGGCATGGTTAATTTTTCATCTATACCAGATGAAGCATATTTAGCTGATATAGAAGCCGGTGGCAATAATTATACTGTTGGTACGTATAGCGATTATGGCTTGCGGTATTCGTTTTTTAGATTAGAAATAAAGGAGCAAGGGCAAACAGTTTGGCAACGCTTGGTTCGCGGCGGTGGCGGTGTATTTTGCGTTAAAGGTCGCACCCCAGTAGACCAGTTTAATTTTATTCGAGTAGCGTTTCCTGACAGCGACAAACAATATGAAATCAGATTTAGGCCAATTTCAGGTGGTCAATATTTGGCGTACACCAGGCTTGGTAATAATCCTGTTTGCGTGTTAGATGGACGCACTGGGAAGGCTGAGCAGTATGTCACTTCAACATCGATAGGGTCATTTGATGTCGGGTTCAAAGGATACCTTGAGCAATTAGATAAAAATACGGCTACGAATGAGGTTATGTTCTTTGGCGGCAAGCCACTAGGCGGCAGAGTATTAGGCATTTCGCCATTAACATTTACAACAAACAACATAATCAATGAGATTCAGACTGTTTCAACTTCTGGCGGCTCCGGCACGGGACTAACTGTAAATCTATTTGCTGCGTTATTAACGCCGGCCACGCCAGTTGGTAATGTCATTGTTGGGCTAGCAACGCGATGGCTACATATGGGCATTATGCAAGCTCCAATACCACAATATTCTGGGCAAGAATATACTAAAGTAGTAAGATTTACTAAAGGGCCGCACTATGTAGATGTACAGTTTACATTACGTGCGTTGACATTTGCAGAGTTTGGGCAAAAACTTGGCGGCACTGGATATTTTGGCACTGGATATGGCACGGATGCTAATAATAATGAAGGGTGGCCGTACCCGCTTCTATGGACAAATTTAAACAGTTTCCCATCAATAGTTACTATAGTTGCTTTTGACGGATTCGATATAAACGATGATGGGCAGCCGTATTTAGCTTCTGACGCTAATGGTACTTATAGCGTATTAATGCCGCCAGGTTTTCCTGCACCTGCTAATGGCAGAGTACAAGGAGATATTAATGTTACTTATACAGAGCAAGCGGTTTACCAAGGCAATGTAAGCATAAACAATGGTGGCGCTAATTACAAAAATGGCGATAAAGTTACTGTTAATGGTTTGAGCCCACAGCTCACTTTGACAATAAACAGCGTTGACTTACCTGGAGCCGGTGCAGCCGTAGCAGAAGAATTTGATGCTGTAGCGGATATATATTTGCATGATGGGCAAGAAGGCAGCCATGAAGGCGGCCCGGAACATCAAATTGTTTATATCAACGAGCAGCGCCAAAACCTAAAGCTTGACAAGCAGGCAACCACGACTAGCACTATTGAATACGCACCACTGTATGAAGACATGTCTTTACTCGGCTTGCAACTGCGCAGTGGCAAGGAATGGAGCAGTTTCAATAATTTTACTTATTACGCCAAGAAAGGATCAAAGGTGCGCAAAATAGTAAACGATGACTTTACGACCAATGACGAAAATGCGGCTGCTGTTTATGGTGCATCTAATTTATACCCAGAAATTGTGTATCACTTGATCAGCAACTCAAATCTAATGCCTACCACAATGGTGGACTGGGACGGCTTCGCAGAAGGCTGCAAGGTATGCCTAGCAAATAATTTCTACTGGGATGGCGTATTGGCAGCACCAGTAAATATCAGGGACTGGGGCCATGAGAATGCGCAATATTTCTTTTTAGACTTTTTAGTATTAGGTGGCAAGTTATCACTACAGCCAACATTCCCAGTTAATAAAGGATCGGATTTAAGCGGTTACACATTAGATGGTGCATATGAGCGCAAGCCAGTAATATCGGCATTGTTTACTGATGGCAACATTATTGAAGATTCGCTTACCGTAAGCTGGTATCCTGCCGAACAACGCAAAGCGCCGCAAATATTAGTTACGATGCGCGATGAAGTTGAGAACGGATTTGCCGAAACACGCAATATTTTAGTTAAACGGATTGACCCAGCTAATCCTAATCCGCAAGTTGAAGCCATTGATTTTACAGGCTTCTGCACCAGCGCTGACCATGCAATATTGTTTGCAAAACTTTTGATTAATGTGCGATACCATATCACTCATACAATATCGTTTAAGACATTACCAAATGGTTTAGCTTTGCAACCAGGGCAATATTTCCGGGTATCAAGCCAAGCAAGGCACGTGGAGCGGTTCCAGAATGGTTACGTGCTTGAGGACGGTACTGTGGTATCTAGTAGCCCAATGGCGGCTGGCACTTACACCGTATATTTCTGGCGTTCTAGCATGACACAAGTAGAAGAACGGTCAATGGTGATTGGCGCTGATGGCAAGACCACGCCTGAATTTGCAAATAGTGTGTTTACGCAATACAGCTCTAGCACCAGCAATCGCTTATACAAGGCAGAGATGATCGCTTATGATGGTGGAGAGATAGAAATAACTGGCAGCCACGTACCACTAGAAACTGATGGCAGGATCAAATATTTAAATATGGATGCAACCCTATTTGAAGTGCAAAACGAACAATGAGCACCGCAGGCCCTAATTTCCCTGAACTTGTGCCTACAGCACGGTCGATGTCGCCCGGCGATTTTGCGGGTAAAACTTTCCGTTCGCAAAGCGGCGTTGAGGCACGGGTGCAATATGGCAATAAAGCATTTGATAAAACTTTAGATTTAGAATATAGCAATATCACTGAAACGGATGCTGCCGCTATCCATGACCATTATTTAGCTTGCAATGGCACGTTATATTATTTTCCGTTGCCTACAAAGCCTAAAAGCGGCAATGAGACATTTCATATAAATGATGAAAGCGGTAGTACATCCAATCGCTTTAGCGCAGCACCGTTTGGGCTAAAATACCGTTATGCGGAACCACCGCAATTTAGTAGCGTAAAAACTGGGCGCATGTCCGTTACGGTAAAACTAATTGGAGTGCTTGACTCATGACCTACTACAGCGGCAAGGATGGCACCCTCACCTATAACGGCACAGTTGTAGCCAAAGTAAGCAACTGGAACATCTCCGCCACGGTTGATACGCTTGAAACCACAGTGCTTGCTGATGGTGATCGCACCTATGTCCCAGGTTTGCGCACTAGCAGCGGCAGTGCAACAATCTTCTATTACGACGATGCAGCAAAACCATTACTAGAACGCATAATAAAAACTAGCACCGTAAGTGAGTCGGACATACTTGTTATCAAACTCGGCTGGGGCACTAAGTTAATTCAAGGCAGTTGTATTATTACCAGTGCAGAGTTAAGTTGTGCCGTTGGTGAGGTAATGCAGGCTAGTATCCAGTTCCAATTCACTGGCGCACCAACAGGCGTAACGCTATGACCGTTTACCTAGGCAATGCTGGCAATATAGAACTTATCAGAGATAGTGGCGACACAATTGCAGGAACGATTGCACCTGCAAGCGTTAATGTTAGCAAGGGAATGTTTAGTTTTGATTTTAGTTTTGGTGCATTTGTTACAGGTGATTTTGTAGAATTTAGTAGTGCATCTACATTATCATTTGTATCAGGGTGGGCGTACCCTAAAGGTAACTGGTTTGTTAATGTAGACCAGCTTGGCGGGTTGCGGTTATACAATACGTACTCTGATGCTATTGCTGGCACATCAAACAACAGAGTTGCATTGGCAACACCCGGCGCTGCCGTTGCTGTTAGCTGTAGAATCCTTAATTCAGTGCCAAGGATATTAGCAAATATTATACGGTTTGAGTTATCAACTGATCGCGAGGCTGTTGATACTTCTAGTTTAGGCGATGAATTTAGGAATCAATACAGCACCTTGATCACTGGATCAGGCAGTATCGACTGTATTTTTGATTATGCAACCGCAGGACAGACTGAAATTGCAGTGTATCTGCATAATCTATTACTGCGTCAACAATTTGGCAGTGACTTTAAAGCTAATCTTTATATCTTAACTGAAGGCCAGGCGCAAGGCGTCAATGCCAGCAACGATTCAGTGTGGTACGAAATTCAAGGTGTGATGACTAATGCAGCTATCCAATGCACGGCTGGCGATATAATTGAAAGCCGATTTACGTTTGTAACAACAGGCGAAATCAAGCTACGAGTGCAAACTGTTACTTGGGCTGACCTGTTGCTCAACTCTGCGGGTGATAGACTGGTTCTAAGCACCGCTGATGGTGACATTCTAGAACTCGGAGAGGAGCTTTAAATGGCTAACCAGCGCATCGATCAGCTAACTGCTGAGGCAACGCCAGCAGCAGCAGATGTACTGCCTATTTTTAGCATCGCGGGTAGTGACACTAAAAAAATTACAGTTAAAAATTTAGTACAGCAAGGCGCTGCATTAGTAGATGATGCGTCAATACCAGTAGCCAAAGTCAACCTCAGCGGCATCAGCGGCACCAATCTTACGAATGGCACGGTAACCGCTGCCAAATTAGACACCAGCACCATCCCAGCTACAGGTGGTGTAACGGTTAGCTCTAGCAATCTGCAACTGGTGGCGCCTACCAGTCCGATTGTTAGGAATGCAGGGACCGGCAGCCTTGAACATGCGGTCTCCGGCGCTACTGCTGGCACCTATACAAAACTGACTGTTGATCCCAGAGGCCACGTAACTGTTGGTGCAACGCTTGCTGGTGCTGATGTACCAGTTGCCACAACATCTGTTATCGGTGGTGTATCAATACCACCAGCAGGTGGCCTCGCACTTACCGGCGGCGGTGCATTAAGCCACAGCAATGCAGTTGCAGGTGGCGCTAGCACTCGCAGCGGTATTACATATGACGCACAAGGCCATATTGTTAGCACTGCTGCTTTAGTCGCGGCTGATTTGCCTGTTGCTACAAATGCAGTAAAAGGCGCTGTTATTGCAGGCACTGGTCTTGCTGTTGATGGCAATGGCATCCTCTCGACCAGTGCTGCTACTACCAGTGTTCTGGGCGGCATAAAAATTGGTGATGAGTTTGGGTTAAATGGCAGCAGCCAATTACTGTTAGCGACACAAGCAAACATCACAGGCGGCACTGCATATCCAAAAGTTACTGTAAATAGCAAAGGTGTTGTTACCGCAGGCGCTGCATTGATAGCAGGTGATATCCCAGCTCTTGATGCAAGTAAAATCACGACTGGCAGTGTTGATATAGCGCGTATTGCAGCTAATACAATTACAGGTGCCAAGTTAGCTAATTACGCAGTTTGCAAATTTGGTGATACTCAACCAACTGCAGATTATACTTCGCAATTCTTTTTCAACCCTCTCAGCCGCGACTTATTTCTTTTCGATGGCAATGTTTACCAGCCGATTGGTATTTCAGTTGGTGAGATTGTATTTGCTGGCACGTTCAATGCTTCTACAGGTAGTGGCACCGGGCTAATTGCTTCTGTTACAGCAGAAGGCACAGCAATTGGCTTAATAGTAGGCCAACCATTACCGGTTGCAGCCGCAGGTAACAGTCGCTATTACTTAGTTGTATCCAATGCTGGCACGATTACTTCAGGCAATGCGCCACAGGTAGCGTTATCACCACCGGATATTGTGCTGTCCAATGGTATAGCTTGGACTGAAATTGACGTATCGCAAACAGTAACTGCGCAAGTTGCTAGCAATGTTAGCTTTACACCAGCAGGAAGCATCTCTTCCGGTAATGTTCAACTTGCAATTCAAGAACTTGATACAGAAAAACTACCGATTGCTGGCGGTACGATAACAGGCAACTTAGAGATTGGTACTGCTGGTAGCTTGAGTTTTGAGGGCTCAACATCGAACGCATTCGAGACCACACTGGCGGTTGTCGATCCTACGGCAGATCGGACAATCACGCTGCCAAATGAAACTGGGACGGTTATTGTTAGCGGCAATGCTTCAATTGTTAACGCAGATATAAACGCCAGCGCCGCGATTGCAGGCAGCAAGATTGTGGCCGCCACCACAAGCGTGGCTGGCGCGGTCCAGTTAAGCGATAGCACCAGCACTACCAGCTCAGTATTAGCTGCCACGCCAACAGCAGTTAAAGCCGCATACGACCTAGCCGCAGCGGCCTTGCCATTAGCAGGCGGCACCTTGACCGGTAACGTAATTTTAGATAATCAGGTTGATGCCCGATTCCGTGAAGCAACTGCAAACGGCACTAACTACGTTGGTTTCCAGGCACCAGCAACGATTTCAACAGATGTGTTATGGACACTACCTGCAACAGATGGAGCCGCTGGGCAGGCATTAGTTACTAACGGTTCTGCCGTACTTGCATGGGCTGCAGCAGGTGGAAGTTCCGTAATTGCTGAGACGCAACAAGTTATTGGGGCGGACTACACTTTGACAGCAGGTTATAATGGGATGTCTGCTGGCCCAGTTGAAGTCACTGCTACTTTCGCTGTTACAGTACCTGCAAACGCTACCTGGGTGATTCTGTAATGCCTTACGGATCTGTCAAAGTTGATTCCATTGTCACCAGTACGCAAACGCTGACTGCTGATAATTTGGTGACCACCACGGGCACCCAAACCCTTACCAATAAAACGCTTACGACTCCAGCAATTGGTACGCCTGCGTCTGGCACCTTATCCAATTGCACCGTAGATGGCACCGATGCGGTTGGGTTTAGGAATATCCCGCAGAATAGCCAATCAGCCGCTTATACATTAGTTCTTGCCGATAATGGCAAGCATATATTCCACCCCGTTGGCGACAATAACGCAAGGACATTTACTATCCCTGCCAACAGTTCTGTTGCTTATCCAATCGGCACCGCCATTACCTTTATCAATATGGCAGCAGCAGCCGTTACGATTGCGATTACGACTGACACAATGAATTTAAGCCCTGCCGGTACAACTGGTTCCCGCACATTGGCGCAATATGGCTCTGCAACAGCAGTTAAAATTACATCCACCAACTGGCTTATCTCAGGGAGCGGCTTAACATGAGCGGCGCTTTACTGGCAATCTTTCAAAATCAACGTAGCTTTGGTTCTGCTTCAGAGTACCTTGTTATTGCTGGAGGAGGTGGCGGCGGCGGCGGGGCTCATACTGGAGGAGGTGGTGCTGGCGGTTATAGAACTGATACTGGTTTTTCACCGGCTTCTGGACCTTATACCGTCACTGTTGGAGCAGGTGGTGCGGGTGGACTTGATTTAAACTCAAAAGGTTCTGATGGTTCTGCGTCCGTTTTTAACGTTATAACTTCTGCCGGTGGTGGCGGCGGCGGTGCCGCTGGCAGTGCTGCCTATAATGCTGCCGGCAGGGATGGCGGTTCTGGTGGTGGTGCCTCTTGGGCCGCCAACGGTGGTGCTGGAAATACCCCATCAACATCACCAGCGCAGGGATTTAACGGTGGAAACGCATTTACACCTTCGGTCCCTAATTACGTAGATGTCCGTGGTGGTGCAGGTGGTGGTGGTGCAAGTGCTGTCGGCGGTAATCTTTCTCCTTCTTCTCCTAACTCCGCAGGAGCTGGTGGTGCAGGGAGCTCATCATCTATCACTGGATCATCAGTAACTCGTGCTGGTGGCGGCGGCGGCGGCTCTTTAGCTTCTTTTGGTACTGCTAGCGGGGCCGGCGGGGCCGGCGGCGGCGGTGCTGGTGGACAAGACACTAATGGAACGGCAGGGACAGCTTCAACTGGCGGTGGCGGTGGCGGTGCTGGCGGTTCTGACAGCGCGGATGGTGGTTCTGGCGGTTCTGGCGTTGTAATCCTTCGCTACCCAAACACTTTTACAATTTCTAACCCCGGCGGTGGGCTTACATTTACTACCGCAACAGTTGACTCTAGTAAAGTGACAACATTTACTGCCGGCACCGGCCTCGTTTCTTTCGCATAATCACAATGGCACACTACGCATTCCTAGATGAAAGCAACATTGTCACCGAGGTGATTGTTGGCAAAGATGAAGGAGAAGAAGGCATTGATTGGGAAGTGCATTACGGCAACTTCCGTGGCCAAGTGTGCAAACGCACCAGCTATAACACCCACGGCAATGTGCACAGCGGCGGCGGCACACCATTCCGCAAGAACTACGCAGGGATTGGTTACACCTACGACTTAGGCCGTGACGCATTTATTCCGCAGCAACCTTATCCAAGTTGGCTGCTAGATGAAGCCACCTGCCGATGGGTGCCACCAGTGCCAATGCCGGCAGATGGTGCGCTTTACAGATGGGACGAAGCTGCTGGCGAATGGGTTGAATACACCTTGACATGATTACCTTGTTAGGGCTGGGCTCGTTATCGCTGCTCCTATTCACGGGGTGGAGTTTTTTAGCAGTGGCAGCACTACAGCAGGATTCTGAGCAGGTAGACTAGAGGCATCGTCAGCCTGAGCCGTGATCGAAATTCTCGCAGCGGCGCTAGGGGCTTCCATCTCAGTGGCGGCGATGGGGATGTTTGGCTTTTCTAGGCGCAATGAGGAGGCGTCTGCTGCCATCGTGCGCCTCACTTCGGCTGTGGAACATATTGCCAATTCTCTTGAGATTTTGCATGTTGACATAAAGCAAACCAATCGCGAGATGTTTCAGCGCCTTAATCAAGTCGAAAACCGCGTCAGTAAACTAGAGGTGCGTTAACTACTACCATGATTATCACTCCTGAATCCATCGCTTCATACACAGCCGCCGCAATCGGCGTACACGCTACAGCCGTGGCAGTAGTAAATCTGACACCAACGCCAAAAGACAATGACAGGCTAGGCCGTTACACCGCGCTGTTTGTAAGGTTGTATCGCGCTATTGAAATTCTTGCTGGCATCATCACACCACTGGTTAAAAAGTGAGTAATTTCTTGGCAGCGGCAAAAGCTACAAGCAAGCCGCCGCTCCCGCACCAGCAGGCAGCATTCAATTATGCGTGGGACTTGCTGACTATTGAGGAGCAGCAGGAATTTCTAAGCAAATTCAGGGCTGACCCAGCGCCAAAACCCACATTGGCATGGCAGCAAGCCAGTGCGCTAATCCGCGAGTTTGAAGGTTTCAGTGATGTAGCATACATTTGTCCTGCCGGTGTGCCAACCATCGGCTGGGGCACCACTAGATGGCCTGATGGCGCAGCAGTAAAAATCGGCGATACCATCACACGCGATGCTGCTGATGGATTGCTGGATAACATGCTAGAAACTCAGGTTGTACCGGCATTAGCAAAAACAATACCAGGCTGGAAAACATTAACGGCAAACCGTCAAAATGCGTTGATCTCGTTTGCCTATAACGTAGGTTGGCATTTTTGCGGTGCGCCAGATTTCGTAACTATAAGCAAATGCCTGCGCGAGTCAGATTATGATGCAGTGCCAGCGGCATTGATGCTATACGTAAATGCTGGTACACCAGCAGAACCTGGCCTCCGCCGTAGACGTGAAGCCGAGGCAAAACTCTGGGGCATACCAACTAAAGCCAGCTCAGTGTTACTGAAGGTGCCCTATGAGGCACAAAATGATAACAAAAGTGGCACTGGTTACCGCGAATGCTTCTCCAGTAGTTGCGCGATGATTGCTAAGTTTTACGGCAAAGTGAAGAGCGATGATGAATATAATGCCATCCGTGCCAAGTTTGGCGATACGACCGATAGCCAAGCACAATTGGGGGCGTTGCGTTCTTTAGGTTTGCAAGCCAGATTTGCGACCAACTGCGCACCTGGGTTGCTGGAGCTTGAGTTACGTGCTGGGAGGCCCGTAGCCGTGGGTTGGCTGCACAAAGGGCCTGCGCAGTCACCTAGCGGTGGTGGACACTGGAGCGTCGTGATTGGATTCACTGCTGAGCATTGGATTCTGAACGATCCAAATGGCGAGGCTGATCTCGTTAATGGTGGCTATGTCAAAAATACCGGTGGCGCTGGTATTAAATACAGCCGAGAACGCTTCAATCGCCGTTGGATGCCAGATGGCGCTAGTACTGGTTGGGCGCTGTTGGTGAAGCCATGAAATGCGAAGTAATCCGCCACAGCCCAGAATTAACTGAAATACGAATTCCCTATACCTCAACTACAATGCAATATAATTTCTTTCTTGCATCCGACATTCACCTAGATAATCCAAAATGCGACCGCAAGCTTTTCAAAAAGCATCTAGATGAAATGAAAGAACGTAAAGGTAAGGCGCTTTTCTTTGGTGATGTAATGTGCCTAATGCAAGGCAAAAAAGATAGACGTGGCAGTAAAGGCGATATAAGGCCAGAACATTTAGGCGGCAATTATTTCGACCTAGTATTTAACGAAACTGCAACCTGGCTGAAACCGTGGCAAGATGACATCTTAATGATGTCAGACGGTAACCATGAAACAGCAATTATTAACCACAACGAAGTTGACCCACTTGGTAACGTAGTGCGCATCATGCGCGACAGCGGCAGCCCTGTAGAGCACATGCGTTATCAGGGCTTTATTTGGTTTACGTTTTACCAAGAAGGTAATACTGGCGCACAACAAAGACAAGAAAAAATTAGGCGTTTAACGCTTGGTTATCATCATGGCACTTGGGGTGGTGTAATAACAAAAGGCACACTTGGCGGTGGTCGCTATGCCAGCATCATGCCAGACGCTGATGTCATCGTAAATGGCCATAACCACGAACGTACAATTGTTGCTCATCCTTGCTATCGTATAAACAACAAAGGGGAGCAGCGTATAGAACAACGATGGCATATCCAAACGGGCACTTATAAACAAGAATTCAAAGGCGGTGGTGGATTTGCAATTGAAAAAATAGTAATGCCAAAAAGTTTAGGAGGCATTTGGTTAAAGCTAAGACCACGCAATAGTACCGGCGTCGAAATTACTTGTGAGCCTGCAACATGAACCGCTACCTAGTCGAGATAAGCGCCATGATGGTTGTAGATAGTGAGTACTCATCAGATGATGTAGCAATTGGCATCGCAGCCAGACTCGAAGAGATCGCACAGTCAAACGCTCACCTCCTTGATTATGAGGTGCTTCCCTACGAAATGCCGGAGCCTTATGAGCCACCACATCAACGAAGAGAATCAGGAGCTGGTATCGCGTAAGGTAACAAAGCACAAGTTTAGAAAATCAATTATTGAAGAATGGAATAGTTGTTGTTACATCTGCGGTGAACAATTTGATAACATAACACTTGATCATTTAGTGCCAAAAAAGAATGGCGGCCATACCAGTAGGGCTAACCTAGCGCCGTGCTGTAGTTTACACAATCGCCAAAAAGGCCATTCTGAACTGTGGAGCTGGTGGACTAATCATGATTGCTGGGATCTGGGCCGTGCAATAAAGCTTTTAAGTTACCTGCGTCGTTGCGATAGCATTCCATTGCCTGATGATAAAATACCATAGCCTGCCATGATTGGCTGTGCTCTTTACACATGCCAGCATACGTTACCTGCCATATATGATGGCCATCCTTAGACTTAACGCGCTTGATAGTTGGTGTTTTCATTGTTAGAATGCGGATAACTGCTAAATGTAGTGATGATGGAGTGGATGGTGGTGCAGCTCAGTCTAGAGGAGCAGCTCGCACTCGAAGGCCAGAGCAGAATTGCTTTGAACTGCCCTGACCGTGAACAGGTCGCTAAATTATGCAGTAACTTAATAAAACAAAACGCACATCAATCTAAATTAATAAAGCAAGCTGTACATCATATAGCAGCTTTAGAAGCTACTTTATATCTTCAACAATCAAAACGCCCGTGGTGGAGACGTGTGATTTAGACATTAATTGCTTGAGCCTACGGTGTGTTCTTGTTATCTTTTGCCTTATACGTTCGCGGCATACGTTATGCTCCTTTGCAATTGCCGTGAAAGTTAAATCTTCATTGTAGCGTTTGTTTATTATATCTTGCTCCATATCAGTTAAATAAGATAGCGCAAGTTGCACGTGTTCCTTGCTATGGTCCAAGTCAAAATCAATATCCACCTCAGGGCTAGCAATTAAATCAAGCAATGAGTTGCCATCATCTGTTATCAGTTCGTCTAAACTAATATGAACGCTATTGCAATCGACTAATGCTAATAATTGCTCTATTGTTAAACCCATAACTTGAGCTAATTCTGTTTTGCTTGGCTTGCGGCCATGTTCTTTCATGTATTCTGTTTCAATCTGTAATGCCTTAAAAGTACGGTCTATCATATGAATCGGTATTTTTATCATGCGCTCCTTGCTGTCAATAGCACGTTTTAATGATTGCCGTATCCACCAGTACGCATAGGTCGAAAACTTATACCCGCGTGATGCGTCAAATTTTTCTGCTGCACGTTGCAAGCCAATATTACCCTCCTGGCATAAATCCAACATATCCATTGATTTAATTCTGCCTGTATAACGCTTGGCAATGTGCACAACCAAACGTAAATTACAGTTTACCATGGTAGCCCGTGCTTTAAGGCCAGCTTTTATCAGCCGTTGCTCAGCAGGTGTTGGGTTAGTGTTATCGCGCAGCTCCATGTACTGCGCGATTTTACGGGCCAACTGTATCTCCTGCTGTGTTGTGAGCAACGGATACCTAGAAATGGCCTCTAGGTAATCGCGCATTGCATCAGCAGTCATGGCTTAAAAAGCGTCGAGTTCGTTCGTATTATTAGCAGCCCTTGGTAAAAATTCAAACCTGCTGACACTTATTATATGTTTACTACGCTTTTCACCTGTTTGCTTATCTGCCCATTCCTGACGCCGTATGGTGCCAGTAACTTGAATGCTGTCACCCTTTTTGCATTTATCGCATATTAATTCAGCCGATTTGCCCCATATTTCGCAGTCGATACCATTGTTAATGTATTCTCCATTTTTATCTTTGCCCTCACCGATACCACCGAACAGGTTGGCAACTTGCGTGCCATTGTCAAACGTGCGGATGGTGGGTTGCGTGATGATACGAACAATGCCGGTAGCAAATAAACTCATGGCTTTAATGGGGTGATGTTGTGGGCGGCTTCAAAAGCCAGAATTTGTGTTAGCAAATAGCGAACACGCGGAGCACCAAGCGGTGAGGCTAGGCGTTCAGCGGTTTCATACGGTGGGCCAACCCCACGCGCACGTTGAGATTTTAAGGTAGAGGGCCGCAGCCCCCACCTAGCAGCTAACTGGTCAGTAGTCAGGTGGGGCTCAGTCATCAGCGAATGGGTCAGCCTCTTGCCGGGTTTCCATAGCATCTTCTTTAGTTACTGCCATCTGCAATAACTCCTGATACTGCTCAGCGCTCAGGTCGTTTTGGCGTGCCTCTAGCCGTTTAATAACAACTTCTAGCTCGTCTAACGTGCTGCATTTAGCAATCGCTGCTTTACCAGCAGCAAAAATCTTGGCATCGCCAGCAGGTGCAGCAGGTGCTAAGGCTGGGGGAGGTGTTGCCGTTAC
>Ga0209296_1001091_pt1 | contig 21736 bp, 16 predicted proteins | sample S_130206_EF_Meta_FD_187319 | JGI IMG/M metagenome (GOLD analysis project Ga0209296, IMG submission 187319) | Freshwater microbial communities from Lake Simoncouche, Canada to study carbon cycling - S_130206_EF_MetaG (SPAdes) (version 2) | ecosystem: Environmental > Aquatic > Freshwater > Lake ...
AATCTCATTCGGAAAGCGACAGTCTGTAATAACAATGTCATCTTTGCTAGATCTTAGACGATTTTCCAAGCTAGCTATCCACATATCGTCATGGAAGTGTTTGCGTACCACCTCAGTACCCCAATATTGTAGTACCCAACGCGGTGTTACATCACAGCCTAGTCGTTTGCTCCACCATTCATCTTTGGTTTCGCGCCAGATTCTTGATTGATTAGTGCGCCCTTCAAGCAAGTCGCGTTCCCAACCAAATACCACGCTTACAGCATCTTTAAGGCTGTTAGCAAAGCTCTCGCGTTTAAATCTATGAAAGTTAACCAGATAGTCTGCAACCGTATCTTTACCTGAGCCGATAAAGCCTACGATACCGATGATAGAACTCATTGAAATCCCCTTAGTTGATAATACTATTTTACGAAATTATTGACTGAGAGTCAATGGATTTTTAGCCGGTTATCCAAGTCAATGGCATACCACCATCAGCATAGTTTCTAATATCTTCGTCTAGTTTTACCAATAGCTCTGCACCTTCTTGTTTGAGTGCTGTACCGTTTAAGCTAGTGCCGCCTTGTGGGCCTGCGATTGATGCAAATTTTTCACGAGCATTACCCACGCTGATCAACACTAGTGCATAAGCATAGTCTTGGATCCACGGAAATACCTGTGGATCGTTTAACAACATAATATCTGGTTTATAGTTGTATAAATGTAATAACACTGTTTCAGTTACTGCATTATCTGGTGAGCTTGGTGAACTTACGTATGTAGAAGCTAACGACATATCATTGACCACCGTGGCACCAAGTGCCGCAGTATTTAAGAATGTAAATACTTGTTGCGTTGGATCCACGCTGGTAATAACATAGCTACCGTTATACCCAGAAACAGGGCAATTAGTAATAGCAATAGTGCTTCCTACGCCGACACCATTCCAAGGCCCTTGATTTGAAATTTGGAATGTAACCGTGCTGCCCGGCGCTGTGCCCGTTGATGTTAAACTCCTTAATCTTAATGTAGCACCTGCTCCTTGAAATGGTAATTTACGAACTAGAGTAATTTTTTTGCTAACTTTGTTCCACGTAAAGTTCATAAACCCACCAAACATACGCATGGCCAATTTTTGATAGTCTACGAATAATTCATAGTTTGCTAGGCCACCAACCCGACCTGCTACTAACATATAGGTGTTTAAGTAACCACTTGCAAATGGTTCAAATTGGCTAGCTGTGGTACCCGTTACACTGCCAATACCACGTCGATAAATTGCTTTAACATCCATGACTGTGTTAGGTAATATGTATTCTTGTGTTTCGGGGTATAAATCTAAAAATGCATAACTTTCTTCTACTGAGTTGCTGCTCTTTTGACGATATCGGATCAGTGCTTGTTTGATACCCATTTCATAGTGATCGCTGTCTGCTTCGACATCAACTATCTGATCACCCAAGCGTAGCCTAATATAATCAATTATATCATTTTGTAGGCTAGATACTTGTGTTAGTTGAGCTTGTAAGTTAGCATCAAAAGCAATGTGCCCAGCACCTGTACCTGTATATGGATTATACAGGCTCTCAGTTTGCATACTAAGAGTTGCTGTTAAATTACCGGTTGCTGAAACGTTTGCTGGAAGTAAAGACATTTAAATTATCCTGTTATAGTGTATTTATTATCTACAACAGGATAACTTTGCCTTTCGCTACCTTGAGGGGATTAGATTACTTTGAGTAGGATGGTATCAGCGTTGATACGTCCATTAAGTTTGATTTCTGTAGTTTTGATATTTTCTAAGAACTTACGTAGTTCTACTTTATTGCTGGCTAGGAATGCTTTGACCTGTTCTTCGGGTTTGCGTAGAGTTTTTTGTGTGCTCTTGCTTTCATTAAAGCCCGTGATGGTTGTACCTTTAACACCTAATACACCGCCTTGATCTTCTGCTACATAGCGACCTAGTTTACGATTTTTAACATTATAAACCCATAGCTGTTCTGCGCCAACGATGTCCACTGGATTAATCGATACCAGCTTCATTCCAGCATCTTGTTTAAGATATTTCAAACTCTTAACTAGTTTTTCTTTGGCTGGTGGTTTACGGACTGCGGCTTTTTTAGTTGCTTTCTTAGTTTGATTATAGGCCGTCAAATCAGCAAATAGTTTGTCATAGAAAGCATCATAACGTTTATAGTCAGCGGCTTTCATATAGCTGTATGCATCTTTAAGATCTTCATCTTTGGTCGTTCTTGCTTCACGCACTTCTGCACAGCGTGGTTCAAACACTGCCTGGATTTTATTAATCAGTACTTGTGGTACGTTGTTCTTAGTTAAATACTCATAGGCCTTAGGATCTATTGTTTCGCCTGTATATAAAGCATCTTCAAGCATTTCAAAATAAAGAATATGCTTCCTGGCTACTTCGTTCATACGGTCTTGGATCGTTGGAATATAGACTTGTGTTTTCTTTACTTCTGGCTTTTCTTCAAAATCTTCGTCATTGTCTGCTTTAAGCAATAGCACACGCTGAACCGCATCAAGGATATATTCTACATGGCGGTCACGTAAAGGCATACCTCGTTCATGTGCTTTGATCAGTGCGCAGACTGTAAATGGTGTAAGGCTGTCGGCTGACCGTTGATAACGATCAATAGTAGTTTTATCTAGTTTATGTAACCCTTCGCTACCTTCATGTTGACGTAGCCAGGCCACTACATATTTTTTAAGATCTTTGGTGCTATAATAATAATTGTAGTAACGAAAACTTTGGCGTAGGTGATGGTCAAATTCCTCATTTGAAAAAGCCAAGGCGCGATCATAATCCCAAATAGGTTCATTGCCTGTATATTTTTCGTCAGCGAAATTATTACTGCTAACTTTTGCTTTCTTTTTCATGCCATCAATCTTGATTGCCATACTATCCTCTCTTGTTATATTTAATTATACAGGATTTGTTTTGCTTGTCAAACATTTTAATTTTCCGAATCACGGACTGTTTTAATTTCTTTCTCTAACTCGCGTTTGACCTGTTTATAAGCGGCACGTTCCATGCTGTCTAGATCGTCCCAATTCTCTTCCATGCTGTTTAGGGCACCAAAGAGATTGCGATGTCCGTATTCTTCACCGTGCCACTGCACGATACTATATGCTTCACCTATGTCCATATATACTGGTGTTCCCATTATTTGTCTCCAAGTTGGAATTTTTTAAGATATTCGTTGGCTTCAGTTAGATCCGTTACGGGTTCAACAGTATCTAATAACATAGCGTGACGTGATAGTTGTAGGATTCTTTGGGCACGGAAAAGACGTTCATACCGGCTTTCACCTGGATAGGGTTGGCTCCATTTAAAGTTCATTTGATCTCCTCTATACTGGATTTAAAATCATTGTCCCAATTTAGCTCTACTGTTTTATTCACAGGTGTGGCAATGATTTCTTCGATAGTTCTGCCAGTGGGCTTATGCTGGACGATTGGTTTTTTAGCCCAATCTAAATTGTAGAGCCAGGCAAATATAGCTATCCATAATAGAGTAGCCAGAGTAGTTTTGCTGTCTAAAAGTTTTTTAATAAAATCATGCATTTAGTCACTCCTTTATTATATGTATTATAGCATCTTTTGGTTTAAATGTCAACCATTTAATAGCACACCAAAGGTCAAATATTGCTCATAATGGGCTATTTCTTGGTTGATTTGTTCTAGTAATTCCTTGTGCTTACGGGTTTGGCGACCCATTCTACGGCAGTTGATTTCTTCTTCTGATAGTTTTTTAACCATAGCACCTATAGCATCGCTCATTTTCAGCATGTCGTTGGTATGCTTTTTCATTTTGTGTGCGGGTGCTTCTAGTTCAATTTGAACCTGTGCCCAATCTAAACTTTGAGTAATTTCAGCCATACTATACTATAACACATTTTGGCTAGCTTGTCAATGTCGATAAATACTAGATAATAGGATTAGCTAATGCCACGTCTAAGTTTATATCGTCCAGAAAAGGGCAATGACTACAAGTTCTTTGATCGACGTATCAGTGAAATGTTTACCATAGGTGGAGTTGATGTCCATATCCACAAATATCTTGGGCCGTTAACACAGGGTAATGTCAGCATGACTGAACCTGGTGGTGCTACTACTCTACTAGGAATCCAAGACTTACTATTCTTAGAAAATCGTGATCGCAAGTATGACACCAGTGTCTATACCATGCGAACTATATACCGCTTAAATGACAACGATTTTGATCTAACGCAGTTTGGATTATTCTTAACTGGTGATACCATGTTTGCTGTGTTCCATTTAAATGACATGATCGACACAGTTGGTCGTAAGATCATAGTAGGTGATGTCATGGAACTACCAAATTTAAAAGACTACTATCCGTTAGATGACAGTGTCCCAACAGCTCTTAAACGTTATTATGTAGTGCAAGACGCTACCCGTGCCGCAGAAGGATTTGCACCTACTTGGTATCCGCACCTATGGCGTGTTAAACTACAACCATTGGTGGACAGCCAAGAATACAAAGATATCATTAATACTCTTGATGCTGGCGAGAATACTGATAGTTCAATAGCAGAGGTTCTAAGCACTTACCAAAAATACATTGATATCAATGACGCTATTGTTAGCCGTGCAGAACAAGATGTTCCAGCCAGTGGTTATGATACCAGTGCGATCTATACTGAGCCGGTTAATCCGGACGGCACACCCGGTGACCCGGGTGGTTTAGATGCCAGCCAGGTCAGTGATGATGCCAGCGATGTCAATGATGATGCGAGTTCAGCCACACTGACGGCAGCCAAGAAAGTAGAAGGATATCTGACTGGAGATGGCCTACCACCAAATGGCGCCGCAGTTGCCGCTGGTATCGCTTTCCCAAATTCTCCAGGAGTGGGAGATTTCTATTTACGTTTAGACTATGTGCCTAATAGACTGTTCCGTTATGATGGACGTCGTTGGGTCAAGATAGAGGATGCAGTGAGAACTAACCTAACACCTGGTTCGACCAATACTACACAATTAAGTGGGTTCGTTAATGACACTAACAAGTTTATGAGCAACAGCGTTGCTTGGGACGCTATACGTATCAGCAGTGGTGCATATACACCTGCGGCCAATGCTTGGACATTATCATTTAATGTTACCACAGGTAATATAGTTGTTAAAGTTCCATACGTCAGTGGTTATGGCGCCAAGACCTATATCAACAGTATCAAAGTCAACAACACCATCAGTAACTCAAGTGGCAACATTGGCATACACGTGGCCAATACCTATGTCAATGGTGACCTATTAGAATACACAGTTTACGAACACGTGATCAACGAACGTCAGAGCTTATCACAAGCCTTGCGTCCTTCAGCGGATAACATATAATGGCAGCCTTACAACAATATTTTTATGATGCTCAGATTGAACGTTTCCTAGCACAGTTTATCCGTATGGTGTCTGGGTTCCAAGTTGAATTTGGTGCTGATCGAGATGGCAATAAAACTCTACAACGTGTGCCTGTTTACTATGGTGATGGTAGTCGACAAGTAGCTGCTATCATTAATAATATGAGTGAAAACGCATTGCCAACTACTCCGGCTATGACCGTTTATATCAACAACGTTACCTATGATCGTGATCGTGTGCAGGACCCTACATTCGTTGGTAAGATGAATATACGCCAACGTTACTATAATGAAGACACACAAGAATTTGAAAATCGCCAAGGTAATGCATTTACCATCGAACGTAGCATGCCAGTACCTTACACCTTAGATCTTAAATTAGATATCTGGACATCAAACACTAAACAGAAACTACAGTTATTAGAACAATTAATGGTCTTGTTTAATCCAGGTATGGAAATACAGTCAACAGACAACTATATCGATTGGACCAGCCTGAGCGTGGTTTATTTAGAAAGTCCAACTTGGACTAGTCGTAGCGTACCAATTGGTACAGAAAATCCCATTGATGTTGCTACCTTAACATTTAAACTACCTGTGTGGATCAGTCCTCCGGCCAAGGTTAAAAAACTTGGGGTCATACAAAAAATCATCGCCAGCATACACGATGCAGATGGTAATCTCAGCGATGCTGTTTATAATGACACTAATCTATTAGGTAATCGTCAATACTTTACACCATTGATGTATGGAGTATTATTAATTGGTAACCAATTGACTTTATTAAAAGTCAGCGAAGTCGAAACTCCACGCGAACCTACACTCAGCACACCAACCAAAGTTGGTACCCGTGATGTTTGGCGCGATCTCATCAATGTCTATGGTGTATTAGAAAATGGTATTAGTCAGGTAAGATTATTACAGGAAGATGGTATTACTGAAGTCATTGGCACTGTTAGCTATCACCCAACTGATGATAGTATATTGATCTTTAATGTAGATGTAGATACCACACCGGGTAACACATTAAATCCAATTAATGCTATCATTGACCCTCGCAAGGTCACTGTCAACAGCGACATTACTAATCCTAGCTCTGGTACTAGATATTTAATATTAGGTGATATTGGTAGTTTTGATACTTCAAATGGTGATGGTCCTATTGCCTGGCGTGGCTCGGCTGGAAGAGATTTAGTAGCCAATGCAAATGATATTATTGAATACAATGGTAGCTATTGGACAGTTTCATTTGACAGCCAAACCCAAACGAGTTTACAATATGTAAGTAATCTAACAACTACCACTCAATATAAATGGAATGGATCCCAATGGGTAAAAAGCTGGGAAGGCGAATACAAGGAAGGACTTTGGACACTAGTCATATAGAAGGTGTCGGCACCTTTATCTACGCAACATCGACTAGCCGCTATCTATTCTTATTACGTGATACTAGCAAATATAGTGGAACTTGGGGCTTAGCTGGTGGAAAGATCGACCCTGGTGAACAATTACTAACATCACTACATAGAGAACTCAACGAAGAACTTGGCTACGATTTCATTGATGTCAAAGTTATCCCAATAGAAAAATTTACCAGTGACAACGGTAACTTTAGTTATAACACTTTCCTGATACCTGTAGAAGAAGAATTCACTCCGGTATTGAACTACGAACATCGTGGATATTGTTGGGTCCGTTTAGAAGATCATCCTAAACCCCTACACCCAGGTGTATGGCGAACTATTAATTTTTCAGCTGTGATAGATAAGATTAAAACTTTAGAAACAGTGTTATAGGTCAGTTTCTAAAACAAAGTCTCTATGACTGATCTGGCGGAAGTTTAGGCAATATTTGTGACTTTCTGGAACTGTGCTACGTCCACACGGTGTAACCCAAATGAAGTCAACATCATCATATAGATTAAATAACTCAATCCTATTTGTCACCCATTTATCACTTAATATGTCAACATCAAGAGCATCATAGCCATTGGTGCCAGCATAGACGTTGAAGTTATAGCTTTCAACATCTTGCTCATCAAATCCCAATAGATAGATACGTTTATGTCCATCAAATGCCGCGATATAAGCTGCGGTGGTGCCTGCATCAGCATAGGGATTGTAAGGGATTAAATAAAACTTTCCTGGATATTCTAATAGATGCATAGCATTAGTATAGACTATATTGTTTTTAACGTATTCACTACCAGCTAGTTCTTTAACTATACCATCACCACCGGCTACTAAAAAGTCTGGAGTAAAGTCTCTGTATAAGGCATTACACCCATAAGTTTGTAGAGTATCTGCACCAAGTAGTCCGCTAAACTTTTTAAGATTTTGTAGATCAAACTCTAATCTCGTAGGACTGTTGCCAACGACCACAGCACGATTACTAATTTGATTGTTAGTAACGGCATTAGGAACAGTTTCCACAGTTTCGTACCAATGGGTTCCTTCCTTCTTGCGTTCAACAATAATATCTTCGCCGGTATAGTCCTTGCGATAACTTTTAGCTACTTTTAACATTGATCACCTATTATACTATGAATGTACCAAATGCTTTAACATTGGCTTGTACCACTGATGCAGCTATTGTACCTGTGTAGTAAACTTGGACGTTGCCTGCCAGCACGTTTGCACTTAAAACGCCCATGGCATAGCCATTATTCACTACACCGTAGGTGTTGATCCAAGCATTACCTGCACCATCAGTAACTACCTGTGCTGTATATGATTCTACATTACCTGTAGCACCCGTGCCTCTCTTAGATGAAATTTGGAAAGTAGCACTGGTAAATGTTGTTTGGCTACGAGTAGCGATCACATATGGTGTATTGTTGGCTGCGATATTAACTGCTGTCTGTGTATAGACGATGTCTGTACCATTGAGCAAGTTAAAGTCGCCGGCGGTGTCAACACGTGTGCGGATAACCGTACCGCCATCACTGGTGCCTGACCATTGTTCTACCCCAGTGTCACTGGTAATAAGTTGATTAATACCATTACCGTTGGTAATTGAACTAACTGTTGCTGTCGTTGTTAATACGCGAACGTCGATCACATCATCTGGTGCTGGTGGTTCTGTAAATGTCATTGTTGTACCGCTTACACTGTAGGCCAAGGTTGGGAACTGCATGACACCGTTAATGCTTACAATCACGCTAGATGTTGTTGCTGAGGCTTGTAAGGTAAATGTTGTATTAGTTCCGTCAACGTTACCATAACCAGCTGCTACGTTACCTGAATATTGGCGATCACTGATGACTGTGAACACTGAACCCGCAACGTTCCAAACAGTACCATCATAGAATTCAAGTGAATTAGTTGTGCTGTTGAAACGTAGCATACCTGCTACATCATTACCGCCTTGGCTACTTGGTCGTGCAGCAGTTGGTCCAACTGGAACCATCATTGATGTTGATCCACCAACTTTTAATATCGCACCTGGTTGGACTGTTAGATTGCCGCCACCGACGATCACTGTTTCTGTTATTCCTGCTACAGTATTACCTGTCAGACCTAATAATACCACATTGCCATTAAAGCTATTAACTCTAAATGCCGTACCTTGTTGATTTGTAGTATTAATATTTGCGCTGATACCAAGTGTGAAACTCTTATTAACTGCAACACCACCAGCTACGATCAACGCACCAGTGGTTAATGTTGTTGATTCTGTTGTTGAGTTAGCCCAAATAATGCCTGTGGCTTTTACTGTATCTGCGATCACGCCTGATGCGCTTACGTTGCCAGTTGTATTAATAAATCCACTTGAGTTGATTGCTGCTACTGTTGATGTTCCAGTTACATTTAATGCACCGGCATTGACTGCAGAAGCACTGACGTTTGCTGTGGTATTAATAAATCCACTTGAGTTGATATCAGCCGCAGTGGTAGTGCTGTTAATTGTTAAGGTGTTGAGTATGCCGCCTGCAGCTAGAATGTTAGCTGATAAGTTAATACTTGCGCCAGTGAATGCAGTTCCTGTGTTGCCAATGAATCCTGAACTTATTTGCCCTGCGGTAACAGTAGTAAATGTACCAGCTGCCGCTGTAGCATTACCAATGACTGTGTTTTGTATACCTGAGCCTACGTATAGTGCTCCAGTTATACCAGCACCACCTAATACCTGTAGTGCTCCTGATGTAGCGTTGGTTGCTGGGTTACCATTGACTAGAGATAAGTTACCAGCTTTGATCGGATCCCATACTGTTCCTGCAGAAAATACCACAGTATCAGTGCCTGGTTCTGCGGTATTACTAAAGAATTTCCATGTGTTGTCTGTATTGTCACGCACTACTCCAGTGAATTGGGTAGAGTTGGCTAGTGTTGATAAGCCAGGTCCGGTGAATTTTGAATAGAATCCAATATCATAATTATATGGATATGAAGTAGCTGTTGCTAAAAATAGTAATGGATCTTCAACCGTGATAACGTTGGCTTGAACACCAATGATATTAGCCGCATACAAGTTGCCACCAACCCATAGGTCTTTGGCGATACTCGCGCCACCTTGGATGATCACTGCTCCAGAGGCTGCGTTTGTTGAATTTGTTGGATTTGTGAATGTTGCTGCGCCACCGACACCTAGTGTGCTGTTTAATTGTGTACCGCTTGATACTGTTAGTGTAGATCCGATATTAGCCGCACCGCTTACGCTGATACCACCATTTGGAATCACGACTGCACCAAGGCCTTGAGCTGTTGTTGCTATGCTGGCGTTGGCCCATAAGCTGTTGTCTGCGCTTAATGTTGTGAATGCACCCGTTGACGCAGTTGCATTACCAATTGGAGTAGAGTTTATCGCGGCAAATTGTGCTAGACCACCAAGAACATTACCTGATAAGTTGATAGTTGCACCAGTAAATGCAGTGCCTGTATTACCAATAAAGCCTGCAACTACATTACCAAATGTAGCATCATCTGCCGTGACCAATTGTGCTAGAACTGTGCTGGCTGCAACGTTGCCTGATACATTCAAGCTCGCGCCAATGATACCACTAGCCAATACGTTACCACTTAGATTGATACTCGCACCAGTGAATATTGTGCTGGCATTACCAAAGTTAGCTGCGGCAATGTTGCCAAATGTTGCTGTGCTTGCTGATATATAACTAGCAATCAATGTTGAAACTAATACGTTGCCTGTGGCATTCAAATCACCAACGTTGGCTGCACCTAAGGTCGTAAAGCTACCAACCGTAGCTACACCTGCGGCATTGAACTTACCGACAGATAAGTTAGCTAGGCCAAGTTGTGAAGTGATATTACCGTAGGTAGTGCCGCCTTCAGCAGTTGTGATTAATCGAAATTCTTTAAACGTTTCGCTCCAGATAAACGCTTTGTTATCTGCTGAGCCTCTGTTGAATATCAAACCTTCATCGTAGGTATTAGTGCCAGCAAATCCGTTGTTTAATACTACCAATGGATCGTTAACGTAGGTGTTAGTAGACGCAATAGTAGTAGTTTGACTGCTGCCTAGGACGAACAAGTTACCTGTGATTAAGAAGTCACCCGGTACTGTTACGTTACTAGCAAACAATGGACCTGTGATAGTTCCATCTGCGATCTTTTGGCTAGCAATGATAGTCTTGCTATAGATCTGATTGTTTAATATTCTAGTTAAATTTGCCATTTTAAGGACTTAGCTCCGCAATTATAATATATTTCTACACTATGTTTACAGCCTGCGGTTCCATATTCCCCTGGGGCGTTTGATATGTGTTGTTAGTAATATTTATGCGAGATTGCCAAAAACTATCAGCGTTATGCTGATAATGCGAGAGTATTTTGTGTTGTGACGTTGATATTTGCCACTGTTTGATTAGTAGTATTGATAGCACCACCAACTGTGCTTGCGCCGTAGGCAGCTGGGTTGGCATTTAATACTGCGGCCGCATTTTCTGCCGCTGTAGGCACTGTCACGCCTGAAGTGTTGTAGGCAAAAGCCAGAGCCGAAACAGTAGCGATAACACCGCCACCTGGGTTCACTGTATAAGGAGTTGAGTAGTCATCTGAATAGACGATACCTGTGACGTTGACTTGTTGATTTACCACTATGTGCCAACCGTTAAAGGTAAAATAGATATCACCCGCATATTGACCACTGCCTACACTGTCGCCACCAATTGATCTAATAGGTTGTGCATAGGTATAATTACGACGACGTTGCAACCAACGTTTGCTTGCTGAGTAGATGTCTTGTTTAGCACGGACTGTTACACTGGTGCCATAGCCTTGACCATTGGCGTATAGTTTGATAGGGTTAACGATGATGTTTTTATTATCACCGTCAAATGTGACTAATAGCGGATCTACTAGATCATCCCAAAAGCTAATAAGGTTTGTCCACACAATTAGCGGATTTCCTTCCAGAATTTAGTGTAGTAAAGTGAAACGTTACCGTTTGGGTTACCTGCGGCTGATGTTGGCACTGTCATTGGACGAGCAGCGAATGTAAACACACCCTTGGCATTTTCAGCTACATTGTAGTTAGGACCAAGACCAAATGATTTTTCAATACGATCGCCTAGTGATGCTCGACCACTACTGTTAGCTGGTGCCACAAATCCTTCGATTGGTTTAAATGCATAGTTACCAATGAGACTATTTTGGGCAGCTCGCGTCTGTATAGTATTGACTTCATATGTACCTGTGCTACCTGGATTAGTGAATGTAACGCTAGTTACTGTGCCTGTCATAGCTTGGCTACAATAAACATTACTACCTACTATACTTTCAACGAATGTAGCCTGTGGAACGTTTGTGCCTTGCACTAGTTGTCCCATGCCAATACCTACGTTGCTGACTACTGTCATCCATTTTTGACCACTTGCACCACCAGTGGCTACTGTGGTTGTTGTGTTTGGTGTTGCGTTTGATGTCAGCTGTCTAATAACTTTAGTTCTAGCCGTTACGCCTGCACCGTCACCACCTCTTAGATATAATTCTTTTAGCACACTGCCAGATGATACACTACCAACTGTCATGATGTTGTTAGAAGTATATGGGAATACTCCGCCGATGTTAGCTGAGAATGTAGCTACATTTGACCATAATTGGACTTGTGGCATTACTGTTGCTGATGTATCAACATACAGCATGGTGCTAGGTTGATAGGTATCCGACCATTGGTAGCCTGTTAGATAATCTTCACCTGGTATTACGAAAATACCCACTTCTAGGTTAACGTTACCTTGCACAGCCCAGTCAAATGTTTCATGGATACCAATCACGCTGTTAGGAACGTTTTGATAAATCCTACCTGTGGTATTGACGATACCTGCGATATTACCATTGGCATTAGCAGTAAACGCTTGACCGATCTTATCTGATGCTGAACCAAGACGTTGGAAATTAGTAGAGCCGCTACCGTTACTAACGATAGTATAGCTAACGTTGGCTACGATAGTATTAGCCCAAGTTTCAGGACCTTTGATCGTTGATTTTGCTTTAAAGCTCAAGAAAGGAGTCCATGTAGTCGGGTCGTTAAACGGTACTGGATCATCTGGAGTGGTGCTCAGATATATACCAGAATATTTAACGTCAGCTGTTTCACTGAATACCACACCAGCACCAACACGCATAGTTGGATTACCGCTGGTAACGTCAACTACACCCACGTTGCGCTGTGCCCATGTCACTGGTAGGCTTAGGATACGACAGCTTGATGTAGTGAAACTGTTGATTGGGCGGAACTCATGCACTGTGATACGACGACCGTCTGCTGTTTCGACACCGAGACGTATACGTCCAATAGTGCCCTGAACGTCCATCCAATATAGATTTACCTTGGTAGGATCTAATAGGAATTCGCTGGTAGTTGCGCTTAATAGTGTGTTGGTATTCCAATCACTTTGATTAACTACAGTATCTGTAACTACGCCTGAGATATCACTACGTAAGAATACCTGCATGGTTGTGCCGTTAAGACGGAAACCAAATCCATTAAGGTCATCAAAATAACCCCATTCACGGATTACGTTAGCACGACCACTGTCGCCAAATGACACTGAAGTATAGAATAATTGTGAAACCCCTGGTTTATAAGGATGATATTGTGCCGTAGTCCTGCGTGCGATATCTCCGCTAGAACTAGTAGTAGTGTACCACATAGAACTGCCCTGTGGGTTATATGTTACTGAGCCTGCACCAACCTGACTAGTCCAATATCTATCAGCTAGATCGTAGCTATAGTGATAGTATTCACCAACGGCCTGCATCTGACTGACCTGCATGTGTCCCCAGCTGTCAAACTGCGGAGTACCTTCAAAGAATCGGGTAAATGCAGCACCTTTGTTGTCAATGGTCATGGTATTTTCAGGTGCTTTAGCATCTGCAATACTGGTGCTAGATTGATAAACGTTAGCAGTTACACCATTTGCTGCCACTGTAGCATATAATGTACCACCGTTGCCCGCACTGTTATAAATTCCATCAGCTGCCGCAAAGTTTGCATTACTGGTTATATTCACATACCAATTTACTGTGGCATCAGTACCGTTATAAGTACCAACTAACGTGCCCACTGCTCCGCTTGGATAACCATAAACAGTAGAGTTTAAACTTGCCGCATTAGCTGCTAGTGTAACTACTAGATCGGTAACTAGCTTATGTCTGGTTTTCTTCCCGACACCGTCTGGTGGTAATTGAATATAATTCGTTGTGGTCATTTAAAAAGTCCTTAGTATTCTGCTATAATAGCTTTATTTATCACAAATAGCGTTAGGTTGCGTAATTCTTTTCTTGTACTGGAGTAGCAGTTATGTTATTTGTGGTAGATTTCAACAAGGTAGTTGCTGGACTAATATAGTATTGCCCTGTGGTGCGTCCTGTGGTTACCAAATATACTGTAGGTCCTGAAATTTGCCCTGCTTTACTAGTGTCGTTGTTAGCACCCCATGTTGCGCCCGACACATAATTTTCATTGACTCTATACCAAAGCCAAGCTGTACCTGTATACACGCTGTATTCGTCATTGGTATAATAATAATTGTTGGGTAACCAACGTGCCTGTTGATTATTTTCCCATAGCATGTCGTAGTTTATAGTAGTTCCGCTAGGGTTTGCTCCGACTAAATTACCTTTGATTTCGTAACTACCGTCGCCGCTGGTATCATAACCAAACCCTTGAACTAGTTGAGCATTTCTGGTGCCAAATGCCAAGCTACCTTGCACTGTGTAACCTGCTGAGATGACATTACCTCGATTGATCTGTTTAAAGAACAGTTCATAGGTAGTATTGGCCCCGTCCGTGGCTAGATAGCTGTTAAATGAAATAGTACCTTGCGCCACGTAATTAAATGTTCTGAGTGCTTTAGTGTTGTCAGCAAATACTAAATTATTGATATCAGCCAGTGCAAAGTGATCAATATACACTCCACCGTCAGTGATATCATAGATCGTCTTTAATGTGGTACCTTCGTATACTACTAGTGCTCTTGTGGTGCTGCCGTTCCTGCGAACAGTTCCACTGTCAATGTCTATAGTATAAGGGCGACGCAAGGTCCATTGTATGTATTCATATACTTGTTGTATGGTCTCAGTTCCAAAGGTGCTAGCCGTTGTCTGTGCGTCAACGATCACACTGAAATAGTAGACATTTCCGTTGATAGTTCTAGGTTGCGGTGTAGCATACCAAGTAATACTCATAGCATTCCATGGACTGGCTGTTGGAGTAATACCAGTTGAGGATATCGTGCTGTCACTGTCAACTATATTAGTATCAACTGTTGACAATATAGGAAATCTATAGGCCTGATAGGTCAAGTTTGCAAATCCAACGTCTGTCTTGCTGGCCTGCGAGAATGTGTATCCTTGTTCACGTGTATAGACGTTAAACACATTAGAAGAAGGTCTATAATCAAAATTGCCTGCGCTATAAATCTGCACGGGTTGATTCATTTGTCCTGGTACGATAGCATTAGTTGGCGCGGCATAAAGATTACCACCAGCTTGATAATACAATTGATCTTTAGGATGTATGGTTATCACGCTACCAGTGTAGGCAGCAGTGATAGTCTTAGACAATACAAATTGTGTGTTAGACACGATACTAGAAATTTTAGCACCGTAGGGTATATTTGCACCAATGACATAAGATCCTACCACTGATGTTGTAGCATCATTGATGGTGATCACATTGCTGGCTGTGACATTGGCACTTAATGTTGTTGTAGTTGTAAGTCCTTCTGATCCCAAGGATCCTAGGCTAATTATACCTGCCCACTCTTCTGTGGTTACTCTGGTATTAATATTAGCTTTAACTGACCATCCACCGGTGCGTACGAGATTATATGTAAAATCTACATCACCGTAGAATGTAAGATTGACTGCTGATATCGTTCCGCTGTTTACTGTAGATAATGTAAGAGAAGTGTTGCTGTCAATACTAGACACTCTGACATTAGCTCCTAGATTATTACTTCCAGAGACATAAGCACCAACAAATACATTAGCTTGATCAAATTTAATTCCACTGGCAGTGGTTAGTGTTGTGGATGCATTTGCTCCACTACAATTTAATACTGTAATTTTGGTAGTAGGGTTTACAGCTTTGTCGAAATTCCAACCGTTGATCATATCAAACTGCTCGTTGGTCATTGGGTTCATTGGAAATGGTAAAGGGGTTAGACTGCTGTTACTGGTCCATAATTCTTTTAATTTAGTATATAAACACTGTAGTGTAACACCGTCGGCAGTCAAATTACCTACACGGGTGAGTTTAATCAACGACCTAGTAGTATCAATTACTAGTTCCTTAGATGTGGTGGCGGTATTGGCAGCTATTTCAAAACCTAAGCTGTCTGGATCTTGTATTAAACCACCTACTGTTGCTACCATGTCGTGTCCTTGATCTTAATATTTATAGCCAGCCGTTAACTGGGATTACTAAATTGCCTATCTATTTGTTGTGCTACTGTGACTGTAGTACCATTGTATGTCAAACTGGTAGATGGGCGCAGTGCTTGATAATCGTTATTTAATACCACCACATTTACCGGAGTATCAAAGGTCAAATATGTACCTGCTGATACTGTAGCTGATTGGCTCAGTGTGTATGTACCTGCTCCGCCCACGCCAGAACCTAAACCTACTATGGTTGTTCCTGTGCTAATTCCTGTTCCACTTACAGTTTGACCAATAGTAATATTTCCTGATAGTAACGAGCCCACTGTTAATGTAGTGGTGCTGGCACTGCCGGTCGCTGTTGTATAGGTATAAGAATATACAGCTTGATATTTTCCAGTATTTATAGTGTCAGCAGTTATGACTAAATTGCTAACTGTAGTATTAACCGTAGTGCTACCAACATTAGCAACACCAGCGATAGGCACCATTGGACTAGCAAAGGTATTGGCATTGTAAACGCTGACATTACTGCCATCGATGATACCTGCGATGATCAATGTTCTAACTGGTGGAAGTATTACTGTGTTACTGTTTGCTGCCGCCGATGTTTTAGCGATATTAGCCTGTGTACCAGTTTGTTGTAAGGTCAACGGAGTGTTAACAGGAGCATTCCAATAGATGTCAAAGTTATTACCAAAGAATGACAGGCTAGATGTTGATAAAGTAATTCTGCTACCACCAGCACCAGTGCAGATCAAATGCAGGCCACCGCTAGCGATGGTATTGTATAATATCGAACAGTTGGCTAGTTTGTTTAATGCTGTTTGTAGTGTAGCTTGGTCGGCACCTGCAACTTTGATAGCACCTTGACCTGATCCTGCTTTAGTATAAGCAAATTGACTGTTGGTAATAGTTCCACCAGCCGTTAGTATTTCCACACAGTTAGTAAACACCATGTCATTGAGATTAACACCTGAATTCAATACGATGTTCCCTGCGCCAAATACTCTACTGCCATCAAAGGCATAGGTAGCACTGGCTGAAGTGCTGGGATGGAATCTCCAGAAGAATGGACTAAAACTACTGATCACGCTGTTAGTATGGATTATAGTATCGCCGGTGCCTGCATAGTAGGTCATACCTACCACGTTATCTGATGAATTATAAAATACCTGTTCTACATTGATATCGTAGTGTTTTGGAAATTCGATAACTGTGCAGTCTAGATTTAGATATATGGGATTGGTTCCACCGTCGCCAAACTGTATTGATTGCATGATGACCTGTTGTTGAATACCTTGTTGTAGCACACTCCAACGTTCCTTGCCCAAGGCCGCGCCGCGGAAGATAGCCTTAAGTGATGCTGGGAATGCTGAATTACCTCCAGCGATAGTGACGGTATCTAATGCCCACATACTGCCAAACTGCCAGACTGGCGCAGCTACCGCACCCGATACAAAGAATCCAAAAGCGTTGACGTTGGCCGCTGAAAATTGACTAGAGTTAGCAAGTAATCCGCCGGTAGCAGCATCGTTAACGATCATCGGTACATGTGTAGCTGAGTCAAATACTGTGCCTGACCCGTGCGTGTTCCAAATTTTAACAGCATTACCGACTCCACTTGTAAAAGATGTATTGGCCGCAAATGATCTATCAACTGTGTATATACCAACACCGCCAGCGGTACCTGCCTGTTGGCTAACTATCTTAACTCCTAGGACGTTACCATAGATGGCGGCGGCATTTCCTATCACAACGTTAGCACCCAAGGTACCTGTAACTGCACCAATCTGCATGTTAGTACCTAGGATATTACCTGTGATACCTGTGGCTGTTATTGATGACATGCCGACTGCTAGACCCTTAACGCCCGGACGAGTAAAGTTGTCTGTGTTCTGTAGAACTTTTGGTGTCTGTGGTTTAGCATGCACCAGGATATTTTTACCTACAAGACTTGATCGATTGACTGGGGTCTGTATGTAATGTGCACCTGACCAATTTCCGCTGGTAGATACTCCTTGTAGCTGTGCCATGCTATGGTAAGAATTAATTCCCACATCTTGGGCGGTGCTTGGAACACCAAAGGAGACAGTTTTTCCAGCTATAAGGTTACCAAAATTTGCTGCTGTCTGCATAGATACTGTTATGTTACCATTATTATTCCAGGGACTGCCTAATATAGGATCTATATAAATTGAACTATCATTAGCACAATAACCAGGAATAACTGTTGCTCCACTGGCTGGTGGACTGATACCTAATGTTAATTTAACATGGCCAATATTTCCTGTTTTATTATAGTAAACATTATTTGGTGTTAACCCAGCTGTTGGTTTAAATCCCCAACTAAATCCATGGCTGTGTGTTAGTGCGTCCTGCCCAGCTTCATAGATAACCGGACCTTCTAAAATCATTGGAACTTCAGCAGCTGCCGAAGCGACTCCATAAAGAACTAAGCTGTTATTTACAGTAGTGGTTAACTGTGACATATTGCTACGAATTGTACCAACAACTACGTTGGCAGCAATATATCCTGTACCAGCACCGCCTGAGCCATTGAATGGTGTAGTTGTATTAACATCTTGCACTGATATAAGGCTGATCATTTGTCCAGGACTGACTATCGTATTAGCTAGGAAAGAAGGGTCTGATTCACTACTACCTGCTATTTTGTACAAGACAGCTAGACTAACGTTGTTACTTGAATTTTGTGTTAATAGCTGTGTCCATCCCACACTAGTATAAGACGCCACCACGTTGGCAGATATCATAGCCAACAAAAGGTCATTGGCCTGATATGTTGGCATACCTACACTTATGAGTCCTAGACCATTACCAATGGTATAGTTAGTAGTCCAATCTCGGATTTGTGGCATTAGAAATTCACCTTATTTGCATATTTATCGCTATAATACACTGTAACTTGCTCCTGATATTGATGTACCTATATAAGTTAAATTCTTAGTATAAGTGTATGGTAATGCAGATCCATATAAAGCTATAGATGTTATTAAATTATTGTCGTAGGTAAATGATTTAGTGATGGTCAACGGTCCTGGAACTGAATAAACAACATTTGATATGAGAGTTCCTAATCTATTAATTATAAAAGGATATGCTGATAAATTCTGTGCTATAGTCTCATAGGTTGGAGTAACGGCAGCAAACACACCAGTTAGTTGACTACCATTGCCAACAAAATACTGTGCTGTGATATTACCTGATATGATAGCTGTGTTACTGACTATTGTATTGGCTGTTGCTGTGCCTGCTACTATCTCGTTTTGATTAACTATCTCGGTGTTGACTGTGGTGGTAGTACCAGTAACAGTTAGATTACCAGTAACTGTAAGGCTGCCAATATTGCCACTGTAAGCTGGCAATGATGTTTGTAGATTAGCTGCGACCGAGGTTCCGCCCACCGATAAATTACCATTAGATATCGTTAGTGGCACACCGCCAAGATAGATTGTATTACCGCTGACATAGATGTCTTTCCATTGACGTGTGGGACTTCCTAGGCTATAAGTTAAATTGGCGTTTGGAATTACGTTTCCAGCAACACCTGTGGTCAAGTAACTTAAAGTTTGAACATTAGAATAAGATACTGGTATGCCAGTTAGTTGGCTGCCATTACCAAATAAGTATTGTGCTGTGACGTTACCATTGACTGCCACATTACTACTAATAACAGCACCTGATACAGTTAAATTAGCACCAGTGATAGCACCAGCATAAGTTGGTAGATATGTAGCTACTTGAACGTTACTGTAAGAAGTTATCCCTTGTGATGATAGGTATGCTACTAAATTTACATTACTATACGCACTGGCTCGTAAGTTACCAATCTGTGCTTGTTGTTGGTATGCATTGGCTTGCAGAACCGTAACGTTGGCTTGCATTGACACTGTGTTGGCAAAAGCATTTTCCATGTCAACCATGTTGACATTACCAACGTTACCGTAGTAAGTTGGCAAGTATTGATACAATGCTGATGTATCATAAACTACTGAAACTGCACCTACCGCAATATGACGAACGTCAACAATGTCTGTGGTCAATGGTGTTTCAGTAAATCTAATCTGATTGTTATTAATAATATCGTAAGCAGTAAATGGTTGTTGCATGGTACCATTGATGCTGACCATCACACCAGTGGTAGTAGAATTTGATGTCAACGTAAATGTATTAGCAGCCCCATCTGGTGTGATGATGTCTGATGTGATTACCGCTTCACCTGGGATTATCCAGTTAGTTCCATCAAAGTATTCTATACTATCTCTACTGGTGTTGAATCGAGTAAACCCAACCTGTGCATTTGTTGGCCTATTTGCGTCATTACCTACAGGTAATCCAACTGCTAGATTTCCACCAAATTGCACTGTGCCGTTGCCTGTTGGACTGATGTAGATATTACCATCAAGGAATGCAGTGCTGATAGTTGTGTTACTGAATGTAATATTACCAACACTGGTTGCGGCTGGTAGACCGAATTGTCCAGAGTAAACAGCACCACTGATATAAACACTGTTGCCTGTAAAGCTAATTGGTTGGTTGCTGGCATTGTAAGGTGTATTATTACTATTAAAGTTTAAGATACCTGATTGATAGTCAAACACCCATAGGTCGTTGTTGCCGCTACCTGTAGCAAATACCTGTGTGCCTTTGGTTAATACATTACCTGCTTGTCCGCTTGGACTGATATAAACTTTGATCTGATATGTTGATCCGAATTCTGGTGGTATCCAGAATGTTCTACCTGTTTGCCAAGTCAATGTTGGTGTCGGAATACCTGCTGTGCTGGTACATTCTACAGGTAAGGTAGTTGGATAAACTGTTACGACACTGCTGTTACTGCCAGGAATAACATTGGCGATCAGACTAGCCTGTTGTAAGATCTTATCACCACGTAATAATAGTGGACTTGGATTTGGTTCGTTGGTTGCGTCAATGTTGCCAGAGATATCAGTCTTGGCTGCACCATAGACTATCTTCTTCCAAAGATAATCTACTTTTTGACTATCTGATGCGCTTTGTATAGGCATTATGACACCGCCAATGTGGAAACTGTTTGTCCACTTGCAAGAGCTATTCTAATTAGTGCGACGTTGTTAGTTGCTGATGACATACTAACTGTTCCTAGAGTCATCGTAAATGTTCCGCTTAGTGCTACGTTGGCCGCGATTAAAGCACCACTACCACAACCATCACTGCCATTACCACCTGCACCTGTATTACTTCCTGGAACTCCACTACCAGCATAGCTAGTTGAAGCTGTTAACCAACCATTAAGTCCGCTAGTTGAATCAATCGTTGTACCTGGCGCAGCTACCCATACACCAGCAACACCAGCCGGGGCTACGATATTCAAGTTAAAGTTCGAAACACCAGTGCGTTGGAAGCCCATGGTAAAGTATTGATAGCTAGTGCCATCACTGCTACGATTTGGACCTACTGGTAGATAGCCTGTGCTGTAGTTATTGGCTGAGAATTTTAATACGAGAT
>Ga0209296_1001092_pt1 | contig 21719 bp, 17 predicted proteins | sample S_130206_EF_Meta_FD_187319 | JGI IMG/M metagenome (GOLD analysis project Ga0209296, IMG submission 187319) | Freshwater microbial communities from Lake Simoncouche, Canada to study carbon cycling - S_130206_EF_MetaG (SPAdes) (version 2) | ecosystem: Environmental > Aquatic > Freshwater > Lake ...
CGCCAATCCTCGGCGACTGATCTGTGTGAGATCGTGGATGGGTGCCAGGCCTAGTCTCACATCAAAGTCTTGATCCAGCCGGGCCTTTCTAGCATAAGGACAAGGAGCCCAACCACCAAGGTCAGCATGTGGAACTTCTACAAAGTTCGTGATCCACTGTTCGATATTGTTTTTTACATCTTCTAATTTTAATAGCATAGTTTAAAAGAAAGGCAAGCCGCTTTTCTTGGTAGTTTCTAAATGTTCTTTAATTAAATCGTTAATCAGATTGCGTTCTTCATAACTCAATGCCATGGCTTGATCGTATGTCAATCCACCTCGCATGTACCACGACATTCTCAACGCCTCCTGCCGAATATTACTTACTTCTTTATCCATCTGTTCCAGCATCTCAGAGATCTGGTCAGAGTTCAAGGCTAGGAGGCGGATTCGAAAAAACTTGTCATGTCCAAAGTTATATTTTGTTTATATTTGTTTTGGCATTCTGGACATGTAAGATCTATGGGTTGCAGTTCAGCTTTATTTTTAAGCTCAATAATATGGTCTCGTACGCTGGTGAATATTTTACGATCGCAATTGTTCATTAGCTCTAAAATAAATTCAGATTCAGTGACCACAGCCTGCGGTGTTTTAACTGCGGCAATACTTTGACACAAAGCCTGCACAGTAATTGTGGTCAAGCGTTTCAGTGCATCATTGATATTTTTTATCTTGTCTGTTTCTGGAGTTTCTGCGTCAGGAATCATGGACATTATTTTTTGTTGCTCAAACTGCAATTGATTGTTGGCATTGAGATCTTGATAAGTCATAGGCCGGAAGAAAAATTCTAAATCGCCGTGCCGCACACTGTTGTTGTAGTCTGGAGCCTGAATGCCGTCCAGCATCATTCGTAAATCGATTGTGAACTCGTGTTCATGATTGCAACTAGGACATTGGCTACCAGAATCTAAATCATGTCCGTGACTGGCCAATCTAATACCAACCAAAATGGTGTCTACGTCTACTGCTGGGATTGCCCAGGCATTTTTTATGTTTGGCACACAGCTTTGTATTACATCAACCATGGCAGCTCCATTAAACAAAGCATCTGGTGTTCGATAGCTGATTTCGTCGATAGCAGTCATGGGCAACACAGGAATTTCTCCATTTGGCGGCATATCCAACGTGCCAGGTGGATAAAAATTACCTTTACTGGGTAGCCGTATATAAATTGACGGCTGTCTAAAATACTGTTTTAATGGGTTGTTTGATGTCATAAATTCCCTCGCTAAATATAATTATGGCAAATGACGACTCCCTCAAAGAATTAGATGACTGGCTAGCCAGACAAAAAGAATCGTATGAAGCTGGCTATATTTCTGCAAAACAGTTGCACGAAGCAGAAATGGACCACGCAGCCGGCATACGAGGTTATACTGCACAGCTAAAACAAAGTATAGGTCAACTGGGTACCAGTACCAAAGATACAATTAGCACCATGTCCAAAGGCCGAGATTCTACAGAGGCCTGGTCTAAAACAGTTGAGTCCGGTGCTGATGCAGTTGCTTCATACACATCAAAATTTGGCCCGGCTGGCAAAGCCATGGGCTTGTTGGCCAAATCAATTGCGGCCCTTAATACTGCGGCCCTGGCACAAAGTAAAGCATTATTTGATCAATATCAAAAGTTAAGTCAAGTTGGTGTAGTTGGCGGCAAAGCCATGGACGAAGTCTATGAAAAAATGCGCCAATTTGGTTACACTCAAGACCAACTGGGTAACTTAAATCAAGTTCTTACTGAGAACAGCAAAACACTAGGCAAGTTCTACGGCAGTGCGCTTGAAGGCAGCCGAGTCATGGGACGGGCCGCGGCTGGATTTGCAGAGCAGCGCGAGTCAATGAGATTAATGGGTCTCACTGTTGATGACCTAAACGATGGTCTTGCCGGCTACATTGCCCAGGAAGGTGCATTCGGAAGACTACGGGGGAAAACTAGCAAAGAACTAGCCGAAGGCACAATAGCTTATCTCAAAGAGTTAGATGCTGTGACCAAGCTGACTGGATTGAATCGCAAGGAGCAACAAGATATTCAAGATCAAGGCCGGAACATTGAAGCGTTCTATGCTGTTCTTGCAGACATGGATCCAAAGGATGCACTAGAGGCTGAAAAAGCCTACAAACTAGCATACGTGCAACTTGGTCCTAAAATGGCCGCCGAACTTGCCGGTTCCTTTGGCGGAATTATAACCGGCGGCACTGATATGGCAATGGCCACCGGTGGCGAGAGCATGAAGAAATTCAGCAGAGAGTTTTTTGAGGCTGGTGGAACTGCATCTCAATCTATGAAGGCACTTGGAGATTCTATTACTCCAGAAACTGTAGAAGCTATCAAAGGCATAAACAAGCTCGGCGGCGCATTTGGACCAAATTTAAAAACAGTAACAGAATTTAAAGAAAGTGTTAAAACTCTTACTGAAGATACCGAAAAGGTAACAACAGAACAAAAAAATCAACTAGCAGGTCTAGACAGTGCAACCAAGAGTCAGGCCGCTATTGCTGAGAATCAAGTTAAAACAGCACAAAGAACAGCAGACTTTACCAATATATTTGTGCCAGCAGCAACCAAGATACAAAAATGGGCCACTGATACAGCAGAGTTTACAAGTCGTATAATACCAGGCTCTTCTACCGGTGGTATATTTGGACTTGGGTCAAGAGGTGGTGGTGCATCTGGTGGCGGTGGTGGTGGCTCTGCACCAGCAGGCGGTGGTGGTGGAACAGGAGCTCCGGCAGCTCCTGCAGCTCTGGGCAGTAGAGGTGGCGGTGGTGGTACACCTACAGCACCTGGAGCATCCTCGTCGAGCAGTAGCGCACCTCCATCGGGGCAAGGTGCTGATGCTGGTTCTTATAGTAGATCAGGTGGAGGTCTAGGAGCACCTCCATCAATGCAACAAGCATCAACTGGCGGAATGAGTGATGATGATATTAAAAAGATGATCATCAGGCACGAAGGTATACGTAACAAACCCTATCAAGACAGTTTAGGATTGTGGACAGTGGGTGTCGGACATTTAATTGGTGACGGCAAAACGCTACCACCAGAATGGAATAGAGAATTTTCCAACGATGAAATAATGAAAATGTTCAATGATGACTATGCTAGTCATCGATTGGCAGCACAACGAATACCCAGTTTTGACAAGTTAAACACCAAAGGACAAGCTGCGTTAACTGACTTGACTTTTAACATGGGCAACAGTTGGATTGACAAATGGCCCATGTTAAAAAAGCAGTTGGCATCAAACGATGTTGCAGCCGCTGCTGCAAATTTAGAAAGTAGCAAGTGGTATGGTCAAGTGGGCAACCGTGCTCCTACAGTGGTAGATTTATTGAGAAATGGCGCTGCTACTGCTGAGGGAGGTGCTGCGTTTTCTGGTCCAAAATCTGGATATTCTGCTGTGTTACACGGTGATGAAGCAGTGATACCACTTAATAATAACAGTGGAAATTTTATAAAAATGTTTGAATCCATGGCCAGCACCAATCAACGTATTGTTTCTTTGTTGGAAGAAACTTTAGATGTGCAATCAAGTATAGCGTCAGCAACCAAGAATACTGCTGACAGCAGTGGCAAAATGTTGCACTACGCACAAGGTTAACGGTAAATATACGACCATGGCAGACAATCAAAACACTCGCAAACCCGGTTGGAAAAAGTATTTCAAAGTTGCAAACACCGGCGGCTCACTGAGTCCAATTTCAGGACAAAATCAATTTGGATTAGATGGCTACCCTAGACAGACCGGTGGTGAATACAGCACCGGTGGCACACCCAACGACTTTGCATTCCGCAATTATGCCAGCAGATTGCCTGAAGTATATTCAGGACATCCTAACCGAATTGAACGCTATAATCAATACGAAAATATGGATTGCGATTCGGAAGTTAATGCCTGTTTGGATATCATTGCTGAGTTTTCAACACAGGTCAACGAAGATAACAAAACACCGTTTGACATTAATTTTACAGACAAGCCTACCGATCACGAAGTAGAAATTATTAAGAAACAGCTACAACAGTGGACCAAACTAAACAAGCTGGATCAACGCATATTCAAACTGTTCCGCAACACTATCAAGTATGGCGATCAAGTGTTTGTGCGTGATCCAGAAACTTTTGAAATGATGTGGGTTGACATGGTCAAAGTGGCCCGTGTGATTGTAAATGAAAGCGAAGGCAAGCGCCCAGAGCAGTATATCATTCGTGATATTAATCCTAACTTCCAAAACATGAGTGTGGCACAAAAAACCACCAGTGACTATTATGTAAGCCGTGCGTTAGGCGGTGGCACTAATACTAATAATTATAGCAGTCCTGGCGGAGGTGGCGCCGGCGGCGGAACCGGCAATGGCGGAGTAGGCAACAGCAGATTTACACAGGCCATGAACGAAACCTGTATTGACGCACGTCACGTGGTGCATTTGAGCCTAAACGAAGGACTTGATTACTTTTGGCCATTTGGACAAAGTATACTGGAAAACATTTTCAAAGTGTTCAAGCAGAAAGAACTGCTGGAAGACTCAGTGCTGATTTATCGTGTGCAACGTGCTCCTGAGCGTAGAATCTTCAAGATTGACGTGGGCAACATGCCAAGCCATATGGCCATGCAGTTTGTTGAGCGTGTCAAAAATGAAATGCATCAACGCAGAATCCCTACCAATACTGGTGGTGGCGCCAACATGATGGATGCCAGTTACAATCCCTTGTCAATCAACGAAGATTACTTCTTTCCAGTCAGTGCTGACAGCAGAGGATCAGACGTTACTACCTTACCCGGTGGTGCTAATCTAGGCGAAATTGACGATTTAAAATACTTTAATAACAAAATGGCCCGTGGTCTGCGTGTGCCTTCAAGCTACTTGCCCACTGGCCCAGACGACTCAGACCGTGCGTTAAATGACGGCAAAGTAGGCACAGCCTTGATACAAGAATACCGTTTTAATCAATACTGTATGCGTTTACAACGCCTAATTATGCAGAAATTAGATGATGAATTTAAGATGTTTCTGCGTTGGAGAGGCTTTAATATTGATGCAGGCCTGTTTACAATTAGCCTGTGCGAGCCACAAAACTTTGCCAGCTATCGTCAAAGCGAGTTAGATACCAGTCGTATCTCGTCGTTTGCAGCTATTGAACCGTTGCCGTATTTCAGCAAGCGTTTCTTGATGAAACGTTACCTAGGACTCAGCGAAGAAGAACTGGTAGAAAATGAAACACTGTGGCAAGAAGAACGTGACCAACCAGAGTTAGAAACTACACAAGGACAAGATCTGCGTAGTATTGGTATTACACCAGCTGGGCTAGAAAGTGATATTGCTACAGGTGAAGAAATAACCGGGGCAGATGCTATGGGCGGACCAGAGGGTGGTATACCTGGGGCACCAACTACAGCACCTGGCACTGCTGGAGCACCGCCTCCAACTAGCGGAGTGCCCGGTGTATAAATACTAGTATGATTCTCAACGAAATATACAAAAAAAGTCCTGAAGCTTATCAGGATGTTAGCCAAGATAACAGTCAACCTCAACTGGGTAATCTTCGCAAAACTCGTCTGACTTTGCGTCAGCTTAACAAACTACGTCAGATGCAAGATGTGCGTAGTTACGAGTATAAAGAAAAACTTAAACAAGTTAAGAAACAATATGCACCCGCCCCGGCTGCTCCTGGACTGTAATTAGCTGTAACACAACAGTCAAATATACTCACTTTTCCGCCTCAAAACTACCAATATTATAAGTTAGATGTAAATATCTAACGAGCCATAACCATTGGAGGAACATATGACTAATAAATTTGAACAATTGATCGAATACGTGATCAATGATGAAGAAGCGAAAGCTAAAGAACTATTCCACGACATCGTGGTAGAAAAATCTCGTGAAATCTATGAAAATTTGATGAACGAGGAAGAAGACGAAGAGTTGGACGAAGAGTCTGATGCCGAACGTGACGACCATGCTGAAAAAGCTGGTAAGAAAGTGGCCAAAGACATCGAGTACGACGAAATGCACGAAGATTTTGGCGGCGATGCCAGCGATGACTTGATTGACGATGTTGAAGCCGAAGAACAAGGCATGCAAGAAGACGAAGAGTCTGACGTTGAATTTGACGATGCAGCCGAAGAAGACGGCGAAGATCTAACACACGACATGGAAAAAGACCACGATGACGAAGGCGACATCGAAGACCGCGTGGTTGATTTAGAAGACAAATTAGACGAACTCATGGCTGAATTTGAAGCTATTATGGGCGGCGAAGGCGGCGACAGTGTGTCTGATATCGACGGCGGCGACGCTTTAGAAATGGATGACACAGACACAGCTGACTTTGGCGACATGGACGAAACAATGGGCATGATGGAAAATGTAACGTTGGACAAAGTGCCTGCTCCTAAGCACGGTGACGATGGTGCTAACAACAAAAGCGTAGTTGCTTTTAACAGTGGTGCTAAAGGCATGGCAGCAAGCCCAGTTAAAATGACTGGTGACACAGCTCAAGGCCGTAGTGCTCCAAAAACTAGTGACTTGCCACAAGCAGGCCAGTTTAAAAATGTACCAGGCAAAGGCGGCGCCAACTCCAAGTTGAGTGCAGCTCCGAAGCCTACTACAGCTCAAGCCAGTGGTGTTAATACAAAATCACCAGTTGGTAAAGCGTAATCCAGAGATATGGCTCGATATCTAAAAGAACATCTAAGCTTCACTCAGGCAGGTCTTGAAATCCTGTCTGAGGAAGCCCACGATGGCAGCAAAACCTTAAAGTTAAAAGGTGTTTGCATAGAAGGCGGCGTTAGAAATGCCAACGAACGAGTATATCCTGTAAATGAAATTGCCAAGGCAGTTGACACTATTAACGAACAAATTAAAACAGGTCATTCAGTTTTAGGCGAAGTTGATCATCCAGAAGATTTAAAAATTAACCTGGATCGTGTGAGCCACATGATTGAAAAAATGTGGATGGACGGCCCTGCTGGAATGGGCACGTTGAAGATATTACCTACACCGATGGGCAAACTGGTTGAAACCATGTTGACTAACGGTGTAAAACTAGGGGTTAGTAGTCGTGGATCAGGAAATGTTGACGACAGAACCGGACATGTCAGTGACTTTGAAATTGTCACTGTAGATGTGGTTGCTCAGCCGAGTGCTCCAAATGCATATCCCACAGCAATTTATGAAGGCCTTTTGAATCACAAAGGCGGACAACGATTGTTGGATATGTTCAAAGACCCAGCTAAGAGCGGCAAAGCACAGAGATACGTTAAAGACGAAGTAATGCGTCTGATACGTGGTCTCAAGATTGAAGGGAAATAATATGCTAGATGCTATTAAACCGTTACTAGATAGCGACCTTATCAACGAAGAAGCTCAACAACAAATCTCAGAAGCTTGGGAAGCAAAGTTGAACGAAGCTCGTGAACAGGTACGTGCAGAACTCCGCGAAGAGTTTGCACAACGCTATGAGCATGACAAACAAGTGATGGTGGAAGCCCTGGATCGTATGATAACAGATGGTTTGACTGCAGAACTTGATCAAGTGAAAGCTGAAAAGCAAGCACTTGCTGAAGATCGCGTTAAATTTCAAGGCAAGATGAAAGAGTCAGCTACAAAGTTCAACAACTTTATGGTGACAAAACTTGCTGAAGAAATTGGCGAACTGCGTAAAGACCGCAAGATGCACACAGAAGGCGTTCAGAAGTTAGAACAATTTGTGGTTCATGCTCTTGCACGTGAGATTCAAGAATTTGCAACAGACAAACAAGATGTAGTTAATACAAAAGTTCGTTTGGTGCGCGAAGCTCGCAAACAATTGGAAACACTCAAAGCACGTTTCGTAACAGAAAGTGCCAAGAAGATGTCCAGTGCTGTTAGCACACACCTGAAGGCTGAACTCAGTCAGTTACAAGAAGACATCAAAGTTGCTCGTGAGAACAATTTTGGACGTCGTATTTTTGAAGCGTATGCAAGTGAATTTGGAGCAACTCACCTAAATGAGAAGCAAGAAGTTCGCAAATTGCATGATACAATCGCGGCCAAAGATAGTAAACTAGCTGAAGCCATCAAATTCGCCCAGAAGGCAAAAGTTCTGGTCGAGTCCAAAGAACGCGAAATGCGTATACTTAAAGAATCTAATCAGCGTGAAGCTGTGTTAGAGGAATTGCTTAGTCCTTTAAACAAGGAAAAAGCAGAAGTAATGCGTAATTTGCTTGAAAGTGTCCAGACAAGTCGCTTGTCGAATGCTTTTGAAAAGTATCTACCAGCAGTCTTAGAAGATCGTTCAGTGAAAGCCAAAAAAGTAATTACTGAATCATTCAATGAAGCAACTGGCGATAAATCTGCCCGCAGTCCAGATGCAGATCAACAAGCTGATAATACCAGCAATGTGATCGATCTAAAGCGTTTGGCAGGGCTGTAATTTAAGATATAATAAAAGGAGACTTAAATGTCACAAGAATTATTAGAAGGTCGTTGGGACGAAACTAAAGACGCACTCTTGGAAGGCCTTTCTGGTTCCAAGCGCACGTCTATGAGCGTAATCCTTGAAAATACCAAGAAGTATTTGCGTGAGAACGCATCTTCTGGTTCTACAGTAAGTGGTAACATTGCTACATTAAACCGTGTGATTCTGCCAGTTATTCGACGTGTTATGCCAACTGTTATTGCTAACGAGTTGGTTGGTGTTCAGCCAATGACAGGTCCTGTAGGTCAAATCCACACATTACGTGTTCGCTATGCACAAAGTTTAACTGACAATTCAGCAGCCGCTACTAGCGTCCAAGCTGGTCAAGAAGCTTTGAGTCCTTTCACTATTGCTACTGCTTACTCTACTGTTCCACAAACTACTACAACAGCTACTGGATACACAGGTAACAACACAGCAACAATGGAAGGTACAGGCGGTAAGCAGATTTCCGTTCAGATCTTGAAACAAGCTGTTGAAGCTAAGACACGCAAGTTACAAGCTCGTTGGACATTTGAATCTGCACAAGATGCACAAGCTATGCACGGTATTGATGTAGAAGCTGAAATCATGGCTGCTCTTGCACAAGAGATCACAGCTGAGATTGATCAAGAGATTCTCTTGAGCTTGTCTACATTGGCAGCTACTGAGTATACATACAACCAAGCTACCGTTTCTGGTACAGCTACATTCGTTGGTGACGAGCATGCCGCATTGGCAGTTCTGATCAATCGTACAGCTAACCTGATCGCTCAGCGCACACGTCGTGGCGCTGGTAACTGGGCTGTTGTTTCTCCAGCTAGTTTGACAGTATTGCAAAGTGCAACAACTTCTGCTTTTGCTCGCACAACAGAAGGCACATTTGAAGCTCCTACAAACACCAAGTTTGTTGGTACATTGAATGGCGCTATGCGTGTGTTTGTAAACTCTTATGCTTCTGATACAGCTTCTGTATTGGTTGGATATAAGGGCACAAGCGAAGCTGATGCCGCAGCGTTCTATTGCCCATACATTCCATTGATGAGCAGTGGCGTTGTTCTTGATCCATCAACTTTCGAACCAGTCGTATCATTCATGACACGTTATGGCTTCGTTGAGTTGACCAACACAGCATCCAGCTTCGGTAACGCAGCTGACTATGTTGGCGAGATCGCAGTTCAAAACTTGTCATTCTCCTAATCAGAGAACTACCCAGGGATGGGAAGGAGAGAAACCTGCTTCGGCAGGTTTTTCTTTGGTGTCAATAATATTAACAAATAAGTAAACGATGAAATTCAAAGTGCCGTACTATCACGACCCTAAAGATATTATTTTTAACAGTGATTTTTCTATTAATCATAAATTTTTTGAGAATCTTACACCAACTTCGCCGGTAGTGCTGAATTTATCATTGGATCCATACAATGTTAAAGAAATAAATGAACTACTTAAATTGCAAGGAATAAACACTGATAACATTATATTTTTAACATCAAATTACGATCTAGACTCAACATACAATAATATAATTTTTTATCCAAGTTGGTTAATATCTACCAGTCTTTCGTTGAAAAAAATACCGATTAATCTAAAAAGGAATTATAAGATTAGTTGTCTTAATCGAATAGCCAAAGGTCATAGATTTTATCTTTTTTACTTGTTAAAAGAAAAAAAATATTTTAATGAACTAGTGTATACATTGCAAGGACTGTGTTCCTATGACAACAACTTGACATGGGACAATGGTCAAATTGCAGGGCTGGATGACTTACCAAAAAAAGTTAAGTTAGAATTGAGCAAACTAGATCTAAATATAACAACAATGAAGGTACCGGATCCAAACATAAATGTCAATGACCATTCTACCAATCATATTGCCTACTCAGACAGTTATATGAATATTGTTACAGAAAGTTCGTATAGATTTGCAACACCGTTTTTTAGCGAAAAAACTATAAAACCATTGGCGTCTGGCCAGTTGTTTTCGATGGCAGGTGATCAGAACAGTATTAACTCACTTAGAGCACTTGGATTTGAAACATTTGATCATGCATTTGACAATCACAATTATGATAACTTTGTTACATATAAACAAAGAATTGATTCAATGGTTGAACTGGTAGATTGTGTTTATGAAAACATTGAATCAATATATTTTGATAATATTCAAGCCATAACTCACAATCAAGATTATGCATTGTCCGACCATTTTAGAAATAGTTTTTTTAAACCACTTTTAGATTTAGATATTGTTGATACTTTAAATTTTATACCAACTTAAGAATTTGTGTATTTTGTCTACGACACTGGCCCAATCGCCCATTTTAGGTTGGCGAAACAACCTAGCTGATGAATACCATGGACTTGAATCTCTATCAAGCAACCAGCGCCAGTCCAGCGCATACTGACTCAACATAACCCATACAGGTCGACCCAATGCGCCAGCCAAGTGGGCTACAGCAGTATCAACACTGAGCACCACATCCATGTGCATGATCAATGCGGCTGAGTCAGCAAAACTTCGTATGGCGCCCGGATATGCTCGGACACCTGCGGCCACTAACTCAGCCTCTTCTTCCGCGGTACAATCACATTGTAGGTTGACCCACTCGTAGCCTGGATTGCAACGGATTAACTCTAACATGGTTTCAAACGGCATGCCCTTGTGACGATTGATCCAGGTATCTCTACGACCACTCCAACAAAAGCCCACACGCAGTCGATTTTTAGGTCCCAACGTTGTTTGCCATTCTTTTTGTAATCGGGCGTCGGCAGTCAAGTAGTATTGCACGTTGGCCATGTTCTCAAGAGTTGATCCAATTACACCAGGGATGCTCATAATAGGAATCCAATAATCAAATTCAGGCAACGGGTCACCTTCGACTAAAATTGTAGTAATAGAAGGCCCTAGTATCAATGGGCGAAGATTTTGATTTAACGTTACTATTACTCGAGCGCCACGACTAGTAATGTCACCAATAAATCGAACAAATTGTATATTGTCGCCGTGGCCCTGTTCACCTACTACCAAAACAGTTTTATCTTTGATATCTTGACCAGTCCATCTGGGTTGTGGATATTTTGGCAACTCGCCAGCTAAGTGCTCATAATTCCAGCGACTTTCGTACTGTGGCCAACCACGGGCGTAATCACCAGCTAACAAATAAGCCACAGCCAAGTTGAATTGTGCAGTTGGATGTTGTGGAGCCAATTGTATACTACGTTGTAAAAATGGTATAGCACCAATTGCGTCTCCACATTCGCGTAATACGTTGCCGTAGTTGTTGAATGCTGATGCTGAATTACGATCTTCAGTTAATGCCTGGGCATAGTATTTTAGTGCCAGTTCTGGGTTGTTTTCTTCTCTGGCAGTATTGCCGTGCGCTATTAAAAGTTCTGTGTTCATGATCATATTTAATGGGCTACAGCAACACCTGTAAAATATATATTAGCCATAAATACTTGTCAACGCAATCATGCGTTTTATGCGGCTCTTAACCCAGCCGCGTAGTGGGCTAGAACCCACATGGGACTTCTTTAAGGAGAAAACAAAATGGGTCGTCCACTTAAAATTAAACAATCTACCACCATCGACATTGGTTTCAATGACTTTGGTAACTTAACAGCGGCAGTTATTCCAACCGGATTAACTTCTACAGAATTCTTAGGCGTGGTTGGTGGCGCTAATGTTGGTATAGCTACAACCGATTATCCAGTGGTTAAGATTACAGCCAACATCAACAGTGTTCAGGGTGCAGCTTACATTATCACACAGAAAGGCACTACCAAGTATCTAGTGACAGATGCAACTTCGGTCAGTGCAGGAAGTTTCACAGTTGGTTACAGCTATCGAATTCTTGCAGTAGGCAATACCAATTGGACAGCAATTGGTGGCCCTGCTACACCAACTGTTGGCGCTGTGTTCACAGCCACAGGCATAGGATCTGGTACAGGTACTGCTACTGCGGTGGCCCAATGCAATTTAGTTGGAAACGCCACAATCAACAGCGGTGAAATGAATATGGTATTCAATGCTGACGGCAGTGCAATATATGCCACTCGCTTGACCAACAAGTATATTTGGGATAATTCGGCTACACCGGTTCGTTATGCGGTTAACTTCTTTGTAGCTGGAGATTCAGCAGCTGTTACTCTTGCCAGTGTTGCTGTTGCCAATGCTTCAGGTTGGTTTACAGCCAATGCCAGTTCCTTTACAACCGGTCAACTGATCAATGTCAGCGGAGCTTTGACAGGTAATGCTACAATCACTGGTTATGTTAATCCAACAACATATTACGTGGTTGCTACCAATGGAACAACAGCATTCCAGTTGGCTGCGTCAGAAGGTGCTGCTAACATTGTTACTGCGGCTGGTAATACCCGTGGCCTTACATTTAGTGAAGCTGTTTCAACAACTGTTAAATCTGGTGCAGAAACAGAAACCTGGGCCAATGGCACTGGTGATCTTACATTGGGTGATGTTCAAAATTACACTTCGTAATTTATGTAGTATCCAAAAAATCCCTGCTGCGGTGGGGATTTTTTATGACTATTGCCGTTGTAGACCGCATAAATAACAAAAAGGATCTGTAAATGGCAACCTATAAGAATATTAGCAGTGACTGGTACATTACCGTAGACAGCGGACAAGGCACAATTTATATTGACGGTAACTTGGACGTGGCTGGTAATATTACCTACGTCAGTGATATTGCTGTTAATGATGCATTTATTATTGTAGCTGCCAACAATACCGGCACAGTTAATGATATGGGTTTGGTGGCCACAAAAGTTGCCAACACTGCCTGGGCTGGACTTAGATTTGATGTTAGTGCAAATGCCTGGCAGATTAGCAGTAGTGTTTATGGCAACGGTGTTCCTGTTGCGGCCTATGCAAATATTTTAACTACATCATCTACAGCCAATGCTGCTGGATCCAACACACAGATACAGTTCAACCAAGGTGGCACCTTTGGAGCCAGTGCTAATTTAACATTTGATTATGGCAACAACAAGTTGACCATGTTGGGCTATCAAGTTTTTGGCAACACCGCCACTCCAGCCAACGTGGCCAATGCTGTGGCACTATACAGCAACGTTACAGGATCAGGTGGCACCGGTCTATACTTTACATCTGCATCAGCCAACGACGAGCTGGTCAGCAAGAGCAAAGCCATAGTATTTGCAATCATATTTTAAGGAACAACAATGTCAATAACAACCGCAGCAATAGGCAACACAGTCAGCAACGTATACGTCAGTGGCGGAAACACTGCTATTACCTGGTTAGCCATAAACAATTCAACCGCTAATACGGTCACTGCCAACGTGTATGCCGTGCCAGCAGGTAGCACAGCCAACACACAAAATTTAATTTTAACCAATATAGAAATGACTGGTTATGAAACATATCAATTGTATAATGCGGCAGAAAAATTATTGTTAGGTACCAATGACAGTATACAAGTGGTAGCCAACACCAGCGGAAACCTTAATGTAGTGACCAGTTATACTACAATCTAATGGGATATTATGTAAAAAATCGACGACTACAAAGCGGCAGTACCGGCGTAGTCTTACCTACAGGATCGTCAGAAACTCGTCCTGAATATCCAACATTTGGTATGATTCGATACAACACTGATGTGGGCTTGGTAGAATTCTTTAATGGATCAGTCTGGAATACACTCAGCACTGGTGGCAGCGTTAGCTACACTGTAGATGATTTTACCGGTAACGGAGTTCAAACGCTTTTTACAATGACTATAGCAGAAGATGTAGCAGAAAATATCATAGTATTTGTAGGGTCAATCTATCAAGATCCAGCTACAAGTTATACAGTCGATGGTGGTTATGACATTACATTCACATCAGCACCACCCAATACCGTGCCAATTAATGTAATTCACACCTCAAGTTAATCAACTAAATATCCTATACAGGGATAATCTATGGCAGTTAACTACGTAAAAGGGCAAATTTTATCAGACATTCTCGAAAGAGATGGCATTGATATATCTATTGCCAATGCCAATGTTGGGATCAACACAACTACTCCTACGGTGGCCCTTGATGTTTACGGCAATATCAACGCTAATAATCTCAGTACCACTGGCAATGTTGTCGGTGGTAATATTGTAGCAGGTAATATCGTATTGGCCAGCACTGGCAACATCAGTGCAGGCAATGTCAATATCAATAATCTAGCAGAGCCAGTGGCCAACGCAGATGCCACAACCAAATTTTATGTAGATCAAACAGTAGGAAATGTTGCTGGCAACATATCTGGCAATCTAATTCCATTAGGAACACCCACTGACGGTAGCCTAACTACCAACGTGGCCTATCCAGGATGGACTACTGCTACATTTGTAACTGATGGCCTAGACGATCTAAATCAAGTGGCTCTGAACATTGCTGGAAACACCTATGTGGGTAATGTTTACATCACTGCCAACGTAACATCTGGACCAAGCCCACTCAGTGTGGCATTTACTGGACACTACATTGGTAATCCAAACAGTTACCTTTGGGATTTTGGTGACGGTAATACCAGCACCTTGGCCAATCCAACACACACCTACAGCAATGTGCTTGGTGGACAATTTACAGTGGTTTATACTGCCTACAACACCAACGGAACTTACAGTGGCAACGCCGCAGCTGGTGCTAAAGGATCAACAGCAACATCAACCAACACCAATTACATCACTTTGTTTACACCGTTACCAATACCATCGTTTAACACAAGCCCAACAACGTTGGACACCGGTAGCAGTGTGACACTGACCAACACCAGTCAGTATGCTACATCTTATTCAATCAACTATGGCGATGGTAATATTGTCAACCCTGGCAATAGTTTTACTACCAACAGCCATACCTACATTAACTCTGCCAACACTGATGCCATATACGGAATCAACTTAACAGGCACAAATCAAACGGCGGGTAATGCACCACCCTACAGTGTTACGTCAGCCAACACCAATGTTAAAGTTTACGCACCACAGAGTCCTGCAGTAGCGGCCAATGTTGCAACCATAATCAACTACTTGGCCACGTCAGGTGGTGTGGTAAGTTTTCAAAATCAAACACCTGGCAGTCCTGGTAACACAGCCAGCTTTGGCGCCCAGCAGTTGTATAACTTCCAATGGGGCGACAGCACAGCCAACAGCAACATCAATATTCAAACTGGATTAGCTGGTAATCCTGGTGCGGCCAACGTTACTCATACCTTTGCTCTTACAGCCGGTCAACAAAATGCCGCAACCACGGTAAACCGTGTGGCCAATCTTTGGTTATACACCGGCTTCAGCACCAGCCCATTTAAGTCCAGCAACGTGACCATTTCAATCGAACCCGAAGTCAGAGCTGGCTTTGTAGGAACCAGTAATACACAAACCGATGCTACCGGATTTACATCCAATGCACAGGTTGGATATCTATACACCGACTACAACGGTCTTGATAGAAGTTTATTCAACTTCCGCAACGATACCTCGCCCAATGTGGCCTTTACTGGAAATGTGTTCAACTGGACCTGGGGCGATACTACCAGCAACACCGGTCTGATAACTTTTGCTAATGTGACACATTCATATCTAACGGCTGTAGGGTCGCCAACTACTGGAACTAAAACAGTGGCATTGCAGGCTAACGGAACTCCGGGAACCATATCACAAAGTAACACACAGACTCGAACAGCCTACATCACAATCTTGGCCAATCCTACAGCACCTACTAATCTCAGTGGCTATACTAATGTAACCATAGCCACAGCCAGTCAAGGCACTAGCCCGTTGTTGGCCGCTGGTGCCCAAGACAATACCGGTGGTAACATTGTGGCCAACGGGACCGCAGTGCTTCGTGTAGCAACTACCACACCAGTTGCTACTAGCACACAGGTTCAAAATGCCAATACTGCAACCACAGGCACATTAACTGCCTTTGTTAATAATACAGCTGCCGGTAACGTAACATTTACTACCAGCGGAAACACAGTAGGCACAGCAGGAGCATTGATTGTGTCAGCTGATCGAGATTTGCATGTGGCTAATGCCGCTGTGCCTACAGGATTCTACAAGGTATTTTCTGCCACTATCAGCAATACTTTGGCCAGCTTGGGCACCGGTTACAATGATTTCCAACTGAGACACACAGTATCGGGCAACACCAATACAGTGGGCATGGTCAAAGACAATTTAAATTCAGCACCTACCCTAGTGACCAGCAACGTGGTCATGGCCGGTAACGTTGCTGGAACTTACACTTACATATCAGGTATTCCTTATTACAGCGCCACCGGAAGTCCAAGTATTACTGTGGCCACGTTGGAACTGCAAAATTTTACAGGTCAAACTTTTCGCAGTGCTGATCCAATGACATTGAGTGCTGGCTCGGCTATAGAAGGCACAGGATCAATCATTGCCACACAAACCAAAACTTTGGCACAGATTAACGGAACAACTAGTATGCTCACTGGTAGTAATGTCAATGCCAATGTGGGCATTGCATCAAACTATACTATGGGCAATCTTAATGTGCTGATCAACGGAGCGGTCAATGCTGTGGCCAACGTGGGTGCCAACATATTCAACGTGATTGGTACCAGCACCACAGTTCAATTGCCAACCAAAATACAGGTCAATGCCGCGGCCAATACTGGCATTAGTGAAGGCAACATTGCGGTCAGTGCTACACTAGGATCTGTGTATACCGACAATGGATTACGCATAACCGGCTTTGGCTCAGCAGCCAACACACCTGCATTCAATGGAGCCACAAACTACTACACTGGCAACGTTTGGACTGGAGTGCAAACCATTGCCGGTACACAAGAAGCAGTTGATCGATATGGTGTAGTTAGACACTATGTTACAGATTTGTCATCTGGATATTTGCCAGTAGGGCCCAATCTTGCCACAGGACGAAGTGGATTACAATACTTTACTTTTGCTTTCCGTAGAGCCACAATGGCCAACTTTGATATCAGACTTACCAGCACCACAGGCATCGCTGGCATGTGGATTGCGGCCCCGGGCACTACAATTGACACAGGTGGATTCAGTTCGCCTACTCCAGGATTTCCAGGACCAACATCAACGCTTGATGGTTGGTTAAGTTGTTCACTACAGTATAACGGATCAGGTGTGCCAGGCGCAAATATAGCCGGAGGCGGTAACGGAACCAATGGTGTTGCTGTAACCGGTGCCGATGTTGTACCACTTAATTCGGCCATTGCCAATGTGGCATATACTATGACCTTGGGTTCGCAAAACTCAAGCAACAGCACAGGCAATAATGTTTTGGTTCGTATAGCATTGAGTAGTGGACAAACTATAACTGCACTTTCAATAGGAGACGCTGCGTAATGGCTGCTTCATTTAACGAAAGTCAAAAACTAGACTATCTTTGGAAGAAAGTTGGTTACGGTGTAGCCAAAACGTCTATTCCTCCTCCCGGCAGTGGCAGTAAAGAAGCGTATAACGAAAGCATACCTAGCCCTCTGCTGTACCGTGGCGATTTGGTCTGGACCAACAGCGGTGATATTCCTGCTAATCCGCCTAGCAATACCACATCAATTGTTCAAGTTTATAAAGACGGTGGCGGCGGCGGTTACAGTGCCACTGTGCAGTGTACCGAAGATTTTACAGCACCTGACAATCAAACTTGGAAAACAAATCTTACCAACTGGATACCCACGCAGTTTGGCGACAATTATTTGGTAGTGGTTTACGTAGACACTACAGGATCTACAACTCCACAAACCACTGGCACCAGACTGTTCCAGACTGGGTCTGGCAGTGACGACACATGGTTTTTTGATTATCAAGCCGGTATTCTAAACTTCAACGGCGCTACGATTCCGTCAGTGATCGCCGGTGGTATCTCAGGAAAATCTGTGTTTATTGTGGGCTACAGATATGTAGGACCAATTGGTGTGGTTGGTAATGCTGTGCTGGGCAACTTGACCATAAGCAATACCACAATCAGCAGCAGTTTGGCCAACGCCACAATCACATTGGAGCCAACTGGAACTGGAGTAGTCAGTATTGACACTACCACAGGATTGATCATTCCAGTGGGCAACATAACACAGAGACCCGGATACCCAACTTATTCTGCTACATCTTTGGCCACTATACGATATAATAATGATTATAACTATCTTGAATATTATGACGGAACTGAATGGTTAGAAGTTGGTGTAGGAGCCGGCGGTGCCATAGCTGATCAACAGATCACACCCGATGGAACCAGTGTCACCTATACTCTAACTCAAGATACCGATCAAACCAGCATTCTGGTTGCTATCAACGGTGTGGGCCAAATACCTGGATCTGCATATTCTGTAACTGGTAATCTTATCACGTTCTCAGAAGCTCCGTTGACCAGTGATGCAATTGACATTAGATTTTTGGCCTCAGCTTCTGTTACCAGCAAAATAATCAACGGTGCTGGTACTACCTATGTAGAAACCACTGGCGCCAACACAGTGGTTTCTAATGTATCAGGCACCAACATTATGGTGGTTTCCAGCACCGGCGTAAGTGTAGTTGGCAATGTTGTAACCAACAATATCAGCGCAGATCAAAGTTTAACGTTGCCAAGCTATACTGTAGCTCAGTCAGCAAACATTTCAGCACCGGTGGCAGGACAAGTAATTTATGTATCCAACGGAGATGCTGGCAACCCGTGCTTGGCAGTTTACAGCAGTGGTGCGTGGAAACGTGTCAGTTTAGGTGCAAATATCAGCGCAACATGATCTGATTTTTATAAAGCCGGATAAATAAGTATTCACCCAATTGTTATTCTACAATTTATAACCTCCAAATAGTTCTCCACACGTTAACTCAGCAGTGAATAATAGGCACAGAGAACCGTTTTCTCACGGCCGCACTAAATAACATATAGCCCGTATTGGAACGGACAAAACGTTTATTATTTTACTGCAAATGCAGTGAAAGTGCAGTAAAAAGAAGCCAACTGGAGAGAAAAAAATGGCCGTAACTAGAATTAATAACAATCAGGTAACAGATGCGATAACTGGCAACACCGTAGTTGGTATCAACGCCGGTACCAAGTTACAGGCATTCTCAATTACTGCCACTCGAATTGCCAACAATTTGACCTATGGCAGTGATTTGACGGTTGCAGGTAACTTGACTGTTCAAGGACAAACAACTACAGTTGACACAGTCAACACCTTGATCCAAGATCCGTTGATCACACTGGCTGATGGCCAAACGTCAGGTGCTCCTACACTAGACATTGGTACAATTGGCCTACGTGGTAGCCAACTGTCGGCAGTGTTGGGTTGGAAAGAAAGTGCTCTTGAGTTTGTAACAGCCTTAAGCAATACCACAGTTTCTAATACCACATTTAACATCAACAGTTATGCCAACTTACACACAGGTAACCTTACTGTTCAAGGCACAACCAGTTTGGTTGGTAACGTAATAGGTACCAACACAAACTTTACCGGCAACATCACAGTTGGTAATTTAATCAACAATGGATCAACTTCGGTAACCGGTAACATTACTGGTGGTAATTTGTTAACAGGTGGGTTAATTTCGGCTACTGGAACAATTACTAGTGCAGCCAACGTGATTGGTGGCAACTTAACCACTAATGGACAAGTAAGTGCCACAGCCAACATCACCGGTGGCAACGTCTTAACAGGTGGATTGATCAGTGCAACTAGTAACATAACCAGTGCAGCCAACATTACTGGTGGCAATGTGCTCACCGGTGGACAAGTAAGTGCTACAGGCAACATTACCGGCGCTAACTTGGTTGTAAGCACTAATATCTACGATGCCAACGCAATGAACATTGTTACAGGTGCAGGCAACATTAATCTATCACCAGCTGGTAACATTGTATTAAACACTACTTACATTAACGGTCTGCAACTGACTCCGGTACAAGATGGTGATGCGGCCAGTAAATACTATGTTGACACTATTGCAACCACAGGCATAACCATACACGAAGCAGTATACGCAGCCACTATATCTAATTTGGCTGTGGCCACAGGTGGTACAGTGACTTATGCGCAGCCCAATGGGGTTGCCAACGGTGTTGGTGCAACACTGACCACAACCGGTACATATACCGTCATTGACACAGCCAACGTTCAAACTGTAGGCACACGTATCCTGGTCAAAGATCAGGCCAATGCTGTGCAAAACGGTGTGTATGTGTATTCCAATGCTACAGTGATTACACGAAGCACTGACACTGACCAATACGGTGCTGACAGCGCAGAATCATTCAGTATCAACGATTACTTCTTTACTACCAGTGGTAACGTCAATGCAGGAACAGCCTTTGTTGTCAACGCACCTCCTGGTGTGATCACATTTGGCACAAGCAATATTAGCTTTGGTGTGTTTAGTCAGAGTCAAGTTTATAGTGCCAACACACAAGCTGGTTTAATTTTAAATGGCACTGTGTTCTCAGCCAAGGTTGACAACAACACTACAGCATTTGATGGTGGTGGTAATATCAGTGTCAAAGTTAGCGCAAACTTAACAACACCCAACATTGGCGCAGCCACTGGTACAAGTTTAAGCACAACAGGTACAATTACAGGTGGCAATTTAGTCACTGGTGGTACTTTAAGTGCCACTGGTAATGCCACATTGGGCAATGTATTAACAGGCGGATTAGTAAGTTCAACTGGAAATGTTACCGGCGGTAACATCCTTACTGGTGGATTAATCAGTTCCACTGGCAACATTGATGGTGGCAATTTGAGAACAGTTGGTCTGGTTACTGCTACAGGCAATGTAACCACCGCCAATCTAATCCTAACCAGTGGATTTATCGATGGCCCAGCCGCAGGCAGAATTACTATCAATGGTTCAGATGCTGACACTGACTTTGCGGTAGACGGCGATACCTTGGCCAATGTGTTCTACGTGGATGCTGGAACTGGTACAGCCAGTTTTGGCAACTCAACACAGATTACCAATTCAATTGCGTCGTTTAACGTCACGTCGTCAATGGTGATTCCAAGAGGTAATATATTACAACGTCCAGCCACAGGTGTCACTGGTATGATGCGTTTCAACAGCACTACCAACAGTTTAGAAATATACAACAACACAGACTGGATAGGTGTTGGTTCTACAGTGTTTACAGTTATTACTGATCAACAGTTCAACGGTGATGGCGTAAACGTAGCATTTACCTTGTCCAATGCTTCAACCACAGCTAGCACAATCGTCAGT
>Ga0209296_1001093_pt1 | contig 21702 bp, 50 predicted proteins | sample S_130206_EF_Meta_FD_187319 | JGI IMG/M metagenome (GOLD analysis project Ga0209296, IMG submission 187319) | Freshwater microbial communities from Lake Simoncouche, Canada to study carbon cycling - S_130206_EF_MetaG (SPAdes) (version 2) | ecosystem: Environmental > Aquatic > Freshwater > Lake ...
AGATGGTAGGTTTTTTATCCATGTGTCTATTCTACAGTATATAGTTGCTATATCCAATAACCTGCAAAGGAATTGGGGGTACGTTGTTTGGACCATATCCTTCTACTGTTATGGTAGTGAATCTTATTCTAAAAGGCAGAGTGTAATTTATCTCTACCGTGCCAGGCTTGTAAGATATTTTGGTTTTGTAATAGTCTGACGTTTCAATACGTTTTAATTTTTGTTTATTATCATCAATAATAATTGCTGTTGCCATTAGTCAGTTACATCTTCAAGTATAATCATGCTACCTTGTGCAACTGTCCAGACTATATCTGGGGTAGATAACTCTATATCAAAGATATCCCCTGTTTCAAGGTTATGTGATTCTTCTGCTGCAAGTCTAACTGTAAATTCTCCAGCCAAATCATCTTCGTCTGCTGCTGGACTTAAAGCCATAATTGTTGTTGCGTCATCTGTGATAACTCCAAGATTTGATGTGTTATTTGGTCTTTTAATTTTCATAGCAATGTTCCAATCTTCTATAATTAAAGGAGATTGTTGATCATCTGTTACATAAACTTTAAATGCTGAAGTGTCTCCACGAACTACTGTCCACTTAACAGTTGGGGGTTTAGCACCTACGTTATATAAATCTTGAGAGGAGTTTCTAAGAATGGCCATATTGCAATTATATCATGTTTGAAGAAATAATTATGAAAGACCGTTCTTTAATGCTCCCCAAGTACCGTTACCTTTAGCGGTAACTACAAGGACTCCATTAGATGCATCTGCATAAGCACAAACTGCTACTGCACCTGCACCATTGGCTGGTCTAACATTTGTTAACCCTCCACCAGTCTTTACATATAAAATATCACCTGCAGTAAATTCTGATGTATTAACATCTGGCAATACTCCAGACACAACACACACACCTTGTGCATTATTTGCTGTTGTTGATTTTAATAATCCTAATATTGGAGAGGTGGTTGCAGGAATTGCTTTGCCTACAGTTGTTAAATCTTGTCCTGAATCATGACCATTAATAAATACAGGAGATCCTGCTGATATTGATCCTCCAGATGTATTAATTACATCTAGTTTCATGTAAGACAAACCTAGTCCAGCAAGTGTATTGTCTAATGAAGTTGCTAAAGAAGCAATATCTCCATGTACGTTTACGCTATCATCAACTTGTGGATATGGTAAATTATATATGCTTGATTGACCTGTTGCCATATAAATATTATATCATTTTAAATAATTTTTTGTATTATCTTACTAATATGACATTTTTGATTTGACTTGCTGGCAAATAGATGTTATACTTGATATATGACACCTACCAATGGTGTCATGTTTTCTTAGGAGAGAACTATGAAAAAAAATAAAAAATTTTTAATAGGATTGCTCGCAAGTCTTGGATTGTCTTCAGTATTCTTGAATATTTCTAATGCTCAAGGTGTTGAAACTAACCTGAAAAATGATAAATATGCAACATTTACCGCTGAGGCGGTTTTTTTGCTTTCTAGGCCAGATCACTTAGATAAACCGTCTAGAGATAATGTAAGGACCCTTGCTGAATATCAGGATAAAGGACAACTTACTGATGTTGAATTAAAAACTTTGCTGTCTGCTTGTGGTTTTGAAAATAAACACCTAGTTGAAGCCTGGGCTATTGCTAAAAAAGAATCAATGGGTAATTCTTTGGCTTTTAATGGCAATAAAAGCACTGGAGACAAGTCATACGGATTATTTCAAATAAATATGATTGGTGATCTTAATGATGATAGAAAAGAAAAATATAATCTAGATTACACCAGCCAACTTTTAAATCCTTCGATCAATTGTCAAGTTGCTTATATTATGAGTAATGGTGGTAGTGATTGGGGACCTTGGAAAGGTATTACATCAAAAACTAGAGAGTTTATGTATCAATTTCCAAAAGATTAATCTATTGGATAAGCGTTATAGACCAATAAAGAATCTGCAACCATGAGTCCAAATGGTTCTTTTACAAAATCATAAACTTTTCTATTTTCTTTAACTATTTCTATAGATCTAACTTGATATAAAGGTCCATCATTTAATGATTCTTCTGGATTTTTTACTATTAGATCTCCAGACTTTAATTCTGAAGAAATAACAAAAATCAGTTTATCTCCCCTTAAAATAAGAACATCTTCTTGTATTGAAAATCTTTTATATTTATCTCCATTAATAATCACGGTAGACTCTACTTCACTTTCATTTATTTTAATAACTTTAGATTCTACAGTATTATATGTTTTATCTTTATCTGAAGACCATTCTTGTAATGCATCATGATTTAAAATTGGCATGTCATCAAAAGTTTTAGTTATTAATATGTCTCCAACTGATATATCTCTAGCCAACATGTAACCATTTTTAGTAAGTACTGGTGTTTCTTCATCTATACAGAAGTATGTTGGTGAAAATCCAAATACTCTAAATGGTGAAAATCCAAACACGTTAAAAGGAGAAAATCCAAACACGTTAAAAGGAGAAAATCCAAACACGTTAAAAGGAGAAAATCCAAATACTCCAAAAGGAGTAAATGTAAATTGTCTAATTGTTAAATTAACTGGGGTTTCATAGTCTGCTGGTGTTGTTACTGCTGGAATTTGTTCAACAACTTTTCCATCATTTGCAAGTTCTGCTTCTTCTCCAGAAACTGAAGTAATCACATTTCCTAAAGTAAATCCCTCTGATACAACATCTGTTTGGGCTTGTGCACTTGTTCTTCCAATAAAATTAGGAAGTAGTTTCATTCCTTTTGCTACAACGTATTTAACTAGTTTTCCAAATAATGCCATAGCAAACCCCTATGCGATCAAGTCGCCGACTAGAAGCCAGGTATTTGTATCAAACTTAAACAAGGATGCACCTGAGTACCTTGCTGCAATAGATTTGTTTCCATTTTTGCTGTTTAAAGTAACACCAACACCTTGAACAAATGTAACAGATCCAGTATTCATTCTAAAAACATCTATCTCTGATCCTATTGGAAAAGCAACTCCAGAGTTAGGAGGAATAGTTACTGTCCATGTTCCTGTAGAGTCAAAAGTTATACTTTGACCAATATCGTTTAATGTTAAATCATAATTTTGTGTTCCGCTACCAGCCTGTTTATTAAAAGTAACCAAACCACCATAAGATATCCAATTTGTTCCGTTATAAAATTGCAAATCATTAATTGCTACAGCACCTGCGGTTTGTCTAACAAAACAAACTGTTCCTCTTACTGGTGAAGCCAATGCTGCGTCTCTTGCTGCAGGATTTAAAAAGTTGTTTATTCCAGCCTTTGCTGTAATTACCGCATTTGTATCTGAAAATGTAACATTGCTTTGAAATTGTTGTGTTCCAGACCATACATAGTTTGCAGCGGTATTTGTATTTGCACCAATTGCATAAAAAGTATCTGTACCTTGATCATATACGTATGCTGTTTTACCAGTAGTATTTAATGATGGCATTATTCACCAATCCCTATTGCTTTAAGTTCTTCTTCTGTTAAACCTAATGCAACTAGTTTTGCAATTGCTATTTCTTTTAAAATTATGTTATCAGCCATTATGCACCTATAGTATTCCATGTAGATGTTGCTGAATTATAAATCTTTAATAATAGTGGACTAGAACCTTTAACGCACCAAAGCGTTCCATCTGTTGGTGTTGCTGGCTGTATAGATGTATAAATTGCTGTTGGATTTACTGGTGTGCTTCCTGGTGTTGAATCAATATCTAACCATAACAAACCTTCTTGAACAGTGGTTGGTTGTGTATTTGAAACAACTGAACCTGTTCCTAATTCTTCTAATGCATCAATTGAGTCTTGAATATTTTTTAAATGATAAGCAATTGATGGGTTAACCAACGCTGCGGCATTAGAATTTGTTTCATCATATGCACTTGATCCGTAATGGTATGTTCTTAAGGCAGACTGAATATCTGCGGCATCTTCATAACCTGGAACTTTAGTGGAATATATATTTCCTATGCTAACATCAGCCATTGTTCATCACCTTCCTCATTATACCACGATAGATATTACAAAATGAACTGTTTTTACGCCAGTCAAATTCTGCCAGGTAGAACTAGCATACTCAATAGCGTTTACAGTTACTGGTATAACCTGTAATCCACTTATTGGGTCATTAGTAAAAGAACCTATTTCTATGGAAGATGCTAGTGGATTACTATTAGGAATACTATAAGTAATATTAAAATTTGCACTAGTTAAGGTTTGAGAAGTTTCTTCATCAACAATGTAATTTACAGGAATGTTAAAGACTTTAGATCCATCAACAAATGTTCCAGTTAAAATTTTGTTATATTGAAGTGGACTTAATTTAATTATTGGATACCACTGAAATCCGTTAGCACCATCTGAATTATATTGATATACATATGAGTATTCGTTATCTGTTTTTAAAACATTAACACAAAGATCTTTTGCTTTTGGGGTTTGTCCAGTAAGTGCTGTATTTGGATTTCCCACTGATACATAAAATAAACTTCCACGTTCGCCTTCAGGTCCAAAATCTACTTCTACGTTTACACTACTTGGTCCGCTTAATACTAAAAGTTCATCTGTGGTCAATACTACGTCAGCCATTATGCACCAGTTACATCTGCTGTTACGCTAATTGTTCCTTTTAGAAGTGTGTAAACAACTTCTACTCCATTTGATACTTGAACATCGTAATAGTATGTAGTTCCTGCATTTAAAAACATTGATCCTAATTCTGGAAAAATAACACAAGTAATTTTTGTCTTATCGTTACTAATAACTGCACTTGCTGCGAATGGACCTTCATCTGGATCTGCTCCAGTTGAGGATGCTATAGAAAAAGCAGAGGTATATCCAGTTAAATCAAAAACGTTGCCTGCAGCATCTTTGGGGTATATAACAAATTCATAACGGTCACCCTTGTAATAATTAACGTTGTATGTGCCTGGAAATGCCATAAACCCTCCTAGTTCATTATATCATGCTATGAAACTGATACATATATTTTTTTTAATGTGAGGTTTGTGAGAAAATCTGATTTAGCATAAGGTCTACAAAAATTAAACCACATTGCTTTGTCTTCTATGTGCAGGGTTTGATCAACAGTTAAATCAAAAATTCCTTGATATTTAAAAGATCCAACCATAGTTAAAACTGACTTGTTTATTTCGGGGTATACGGTAGCAAACCAAAACTCAGTGTTATTAATAAAAGTCTCTAAAGAAAAATTATAACTTAATCTAACAGTTGATCCAATTTCTAGACTTCTAAAGGTAAGTGCTCTAGATTGTTCGTTGTAGAAGGTGTTGCAATTTGCTGGTAGAAATGAATGGTTTTTTAAAATATTTTCTTTAGCAATATATAAATCATGCCAACCATTTTCACCTCTAGTTGGCTCTATGCTAAAAATTTTAGAAGAGGTATCTTCGTAACTAGCCCATCCTGGTTGTTGTTTATAAACTGGAAAATAACTTTCTCCGTTTTTACCGTTTAAACCATTTTTACCATTCTTACCATCTATTCCAGCATCACCTTTGTCACCCTTGTCGCCTTTAGGGCCTTGTGCACCTTGTGGTCCCATCGCACCTTGTGGTCCTGGAGATCCTTGTGGGCCTGGAACTGGTAAAAATTGTAATTGTGGAGTTTCTTGATCAACAGCACTGATCTTTTCTTTTTCTTGTATAGGAAAACCCATGTTACGTGATATTGCCATAGTGTCTCCTTATTTTGTTATTTTTACTATTTTCTCTGAGCCTGTTGAGTCTGTTATTTTTATAACGGACGGTAAATCATTTTTAACATTTGAAATTTTTATTACTGGCATTATAAAGTACCACTGATGTCACCAAGAACTGTGATGGTTCCTATAACTGGTGTCCAAACTGTATCGTCGATAGTTACTTCTAAATCAAACATAAGTTCTGCAACGCTAGAACGGTACGTAGAACCCCAATAAGCAGACAAACTTGGGTCTACCTTTACCTGGACATACCCTGAGCCTGAAACGACCGTTAGAGGGTCGATTATATCGGTTTTAGGGTCATATGCGGAGGCAAGGTAAGTCCATCCTGTTGTGTCGTAATGAGTTGTTTCATCGTTTTGTAAAAAGTCAATTCTGATAAGAGAAGAGTCTCCACGAATTATTTGCCATTTAAGGGTGGCGGGGTCAGATCCAAATTTTTCTACGGTTGTACACATATTAGCATTATATCATTTTATTAAAATTAAAAGTCCAACACCCAAGAAACGGTGGGTATCGAGATTTACTCAGGTGTCAGATATAAAATTATATCATGCCAGGTATACAGAAGGTTTGTGGATAAGTTGTTAATAAAGAATTCATCAAATCGTTATAATTGGTTTTTAAGGTTTGTGAGGGAATTTATATTAGACCAGGAAAACAATGTGTATAATTAATATATATAAAGAAAAAAACATATCCTAATACCTTAGATATCTTATATATATTATATATAAAGATATATTATATATAGGTCGAAATTATTTTTTAGGCTTAGAAGGTTTTTTAGAGTTCGACAATAAGATGTCATAGATGATTTCTACCTTTTGCTCTAAGCGGTTTACTTGATCTTTCATGGATGATCCTGAGTTCGGACGAAGTTCGCTGAGATAATGTTTTACCATCCATCTAACGCCTATAGCGAGAGATCCGATTATGGATAAAATACTCACAATAAGTTCGGCAGCCATTTTGATTTCCATCGTAACTAAAATTATAACAGAGTTTTACATTTTTTTAAACGGTAGTTAAGTCGCCCGACAAATAGAAGTAACAAACCCTAGCATTGACAAACCTTGCATGACACATGCCCTCATGTCAACTTCCTGGTTATTTTCTATAGCATAGGCTATAATAGTTATAAGACCGAGAAAGGGTATATATGTACAGAGATGAAGCAGTACAACTAATGTGTGACACTGTAAATAAATATAACAGAAGTCTTGTAGATGCTGGTGCCATGTCTAGCCAAGAAATGGAACAGTTCATTGAACAAGGGGCTGAACAGTTAAAGTTTATGAATGGTTTGTTATATGATACGTTAAAAGACAATGGTGTTATTAGTTAATGGTTAAGTGGCCAGATAAAGATAAGCCTTATTTTGATTTGAAGCCAGTTGTTATACCCGATTTTTTTACGCCATCAGAATATGAAGGTTTGTATAAACTAGTTGAGGACAGCAGAAAGCACGAACATAGTAACGTACAGTTAAATGAACCTATGGGTTATTTTGCTGAAAACATTTATATTAAAGAACCTTTTTATTCTGTCATGTTAGATAAAATTAATAAGCATTACAAAATAGAACAATCAGACCCAGAAAAATGTGCGTTTATATATAACCGTTATACTTGGAAAACTGGTTTTGCACCAACACTTAAACCACACTTTGATACCATCTTAAATTTTGGAATGATCACATTAACTATAATTTTGAACACATCACTTAAGTGGAACATTGTTGTTGAAGATGAAGAATTTGAAATTGAACCAAACCAAGCATTGTTGTTTGCTGGAACACACCAAATACATTGGAGACCAAAAATAGAATTTGGCCCTGGTGATTACTATGACTTTATGCTTTGCCAATTTGTTAACGATCCTCCACTAATGTTGGATGATGAAGAATACTGGCAAAAAATGGTTTCTAACAGAGCAGAAGCAAGTACAGATTGGTGGAGAAAATATGAGCATGAATAAATATGAAGATCTTAAACCAAAGTTAATCACAAACCTTTTCACCGAAGAAGAATATGCAAACCTTTATAGCCAAGTAGCAGTGTTTAATAAAAGACCAGAATATGTTAGAGTTATCGACGAATTAGGATATACCTCAACTTCGCTTTTTCTTAATGAAACAATTAAAAACGTTTTGTGGAAAAAGATAGGAACAGAACTAGGAATAAAAACAAAAGAAATATTAACTCACTATGCTAGATACTCTTTACAATCAGGTCACAAACCTTTACTTATGCCACATTATGACAGAGGCTTAACCCATGCCAGGTTCTCTCTTGCTATAGTGTTAGATAGTACCTTTGATTGGGATATATATGTTGAAGGTGAGAAATTTATACCCCGCAAAAATGATGCAGTCCTATTCTCAGGATCTCACCAAGTTCACTGGAGACCTGACGTTGAATTTAAAGAAAACGACTACTATGACATTATGGTATGTCAATTTGAAGAAGACACTGAGGAAAACCTAGTTCTTACATCAGATCATAAAGAACTTATGGATGAAAGAAACGGACAATGGTGTTTGCAATGGGAGAAGTTGTATGACGTAGAAACATACAATAAAAAAATGAACTATAATGGAACAGAGGAATAGGATAAATATGTCAAATGTAGAAGTAATAGCAAAAGAACCATTAGATCCAAAATGGAAAGCACATCACATTGAACCTGCTAAGCCAGATCATTACTTAGAATCAAATTTTTTTACTGCTGAAGAATATGGTCAAATTTATGACGTTGTTGTAAAAACCATGCAAAGAGGATTAGATGAAGCAGGAGATAGATGGGCTTTCTTTCTAAAGATTTCAAATAACGGATTTTATATTTTAAATGAAGATGAAGAAGGAAAAGTTAAATACCCTGTAGCAATTAAAGATAAGATTAAAGCAAAGATGGAACTATTAATGGGTGAACCAGTTAGAGATCCAGGAGTATTTTTTGCTAGATATACCAATGAGGCTGGAATGCCAAGTCTAATGCCACATTGCGACAAACATCACGACAGAATGCATGTAACAAATACAATTCAATTAAATAAAACAGTTGATTGGGATTTTTATGTAGAAGATACTTTATATCAAACTGATGCTAACGATGCCGTATGGTTCTCAGGATCACATCACGTACATTTTAGACCAGACTCTAATTTTCAAGATGAAGATTACTACGATATATTCTTAGTTTCATCTCAAAGAATTAATGATGAAAAGAATCCATTAGATAAAGAATGGTTTGCTACTCAAGAAAACTTGTGTGGACATTTTTCTAATATGAGATATAAAGATATATTTGAAAAAACTTTAAAGAAACAATACGAAGCAGAAGGCTGTCAATAAAGTTTTAGTTTGGTCTTTCTTCGTTATCGTCCCATAATTTAAGTTGACCTACACAGTCAGTATCGTACACACAACAATCACAACTAACAACCTCAAAAAACTCATTATATAAATAATCAGCCACGGTCACTCCAGATTATCCAGATATTAGCAATAAACGCTAAACCCATAATTACACTTAAGATAAAAATAACTGAAGTCATTTCCATGCTTACAGTATACACCTTATTATTCTTTGATATTATAAACTACTGGGTTACCTTTTTTATTTGCAATAACCTGATCAATATATGAGTTCCATTTTTCTATAAAACCTTCAACCTTAATAGCCTCAGACCATTCTTTAATAAACTCTAACTCATCTTTTAAAGTTACCTTTTGTTGCATTTTTATGCCAGAACGATTAATTTTAATAGTAGTAGAAAATAAAGAACTTTTTCCTTTAAAACCTTCTATGTCCATAAACTTTAACCACATGTGATGATCAGTGCCTAAGCGATTAGGAGCGGCTGTCCAACCATCTGTCTTATCAAATAATTCTTTGGTATGCATTACGCCAGTAAGAGATATAAAATTATAGGCTTTAATATATATTGAATCAACTTTGTTTTGTAAGAACCTGTTAATGTATTCTGAATTATTACCTTTTTGCTTAAGCATGTAAGCAACAGGATGTACAAAATCATAACCCTGTATTTCCTCAACCATTTTTTCTATATGATTAGAAATTAATAAATCGTCGTCTCCACAGTATGTTATGTACTTAGGGTTAAAATCTTGTATTGGTTGATTTCTATGTACCTCGCCAGTCCTACCAGTAAGTTTAGTTTTTACATTGTCATAAAAAAATATCCTATCATCTGAATCCGCTATTTTCTGAATATTTTTTTTATATTCATCATCTACCCCATCACCAATAATGGCTAGGTTAAAATTTTTATATGATTGATTTAATATACTTTCAACAGTATAACTAAAAGTATGATCTCTAGAATGAGTTGGTACTATAACCAGAACATCTTTATTGACAACAGGATGCATAATTTTTAGGAAACACACTAGAAACATCAAAAGGAATATCTTTAGTATTCCAATTTAACAAATATCTATCTGGTGCCTCATGATGATAAACCTGTGTTGGATGATTAATTAAAAATGTTTCATCTGTAGAAATATTAACATTCATATGCCACACGCCAGTTGGAATTACTAATTGTCTTATACCTTGAGGAGTCAATGTAATTTTCTGAATCATTCCGTATGTTGGAGAATCTAATCTTGGATCATATAAAATTGTTATACACTCGCCACTAATTAAAGTGTATCTATCTTTTTTCTCTAAATGAAGTCCCCAACCTTTTGATGTGTTATGTGCAATAGAAAACATGTATGCGTATACAACTGGATCTTTCCAGAAGTCTTCAGTACCGTTCCAAATTTCAAAAAGTCTTCCTCTATGATCAACATGATTTACTGGCTTATTGGTAAGAACCCCATCAATTGATCCTTCGGTTCTAGTACCATCTTTAACTGTAGTCTGAACATCCTTGATAGCCTTGGCTACCGTCTCGTCAAAATTAATCATAGGTCAAGTATACCCTATATTTTAGAACCCCCAACACGCTTTAAGCAGATGATGGGGGCTTACGATTCTCAGAGATCATGTCCCTTGATAGAGCCGTGTAAATATATTATAAAACCATTTTTATCAAAATCTGAATATTTTGTTCAGATGTACGATGCACGATCTAAAAAAATAATTCAATAAAATATAGTGAGCACTTTTTTAGAGCACTCACTACACACCATCAAAACAACTTCACTACACACACGCCAAACTATACCAAACCTTCATTGGCTAAGCATGGGAATATAACAGACACTTCACCTGTTGTGTCATATTCTTCCCACCCACCTTGATTGTATATAGCCGTGATTGCTCTGTCTACTTCTATACCCTCGCCATAAAGGAAAGTGTTAGATAGTATCTCTGCTGTGTATTTATCTACGCAATTACTGGTATTGAAATACTTATGCCAAACCAATACAGCCAATATGGTGAACACTATTGTGTATGCCACTAGGCGTAGGTTCTTACCTCGTTGTGTTAGTGTCATTTGATAACTACCTCGCTTATTTCTGCACCTAGTGCAATAGTGTTTTGGATAATCTCTAAAGCGTGTGCAATAGAGTGTGTTTCGTAGATGAACGGCACATCTAAGCCGTCACTTAGCACGCTAGTAATGGATATTGAGGATATCATTTAACTTACCTTTCTTTTAGTAACTAATTTATCTAATTTGCAATCGTAGCACAATAAGGCTACCTCATGCAATCTAGTGCTAAGCACCATTTGAGTAATAGGTGTTTCACACCTCATGCATACACATGCAACATCTACTATTTGAGTATTTATCATAATTTATATCCTATCTAATCTAATTTAATTTTAATTCTTGGGGGTCTTATTTGCTAGGCTCACCCTCTTATCGAGGTTTATTTGCTAGGCTCATACCCTTGCACATCTCTATTTAGTTATATTCTAAACCTATCATGCTACCCTGACAAAGTCAAGGCGACACGCCGTAGGTTAGTCACTTATTTTGTGTGACTTTCCTCACTTAGTCTAGATTCCTCTAGTCTAACAAGGGCTTCCCATATATGGGCTGGTACTTTGTTATCCATTTGTACCTCCTTAATTTCTTTCATACTTTAACTCTAGCAGGGGGGTCTGACATTTTTGACCCTTTTAGATGAACGCAAAGTTAATTGTAGATGAACTAATTTAGGGTTATCAACAGGCAACACGCCGTATATGTTAATAAAGTTATACACATTGTGGATAACCTGTGAATTCGCCCGAGCCCTCGCTGATCATGGCCTACCTTTTACGTACGACAGTGAGTACCCCCCTCTCAGGGTCGGGCAAAATCGGACATTTTGTTTATTTACGTACGACACGCCGACCCCCCTCCCCCAATTTGTCAGACCCCTGTGGTAGGCTGAAAGCATAAGATAAAAGTTAGGATATAAAAATGGGTTTTATAGAAATAGTAGATATAGATAATGACGGCGTGTCCGTTACAGAAATGTCAGAGGCTTCTGATATTGTAAGATTAGAAATTACATTAGCAATGATTTCAGAAATGAAAGGAAATAAATAAATGAATAAAATGGATAAGATAGATTTAATTCATAGTGAATTAAACGCACAATACAATGACAGCATAATGGCTGACTATGCATTACTTGGTACACTAAAAGCAATAGTGACTATTGAACAATTAGATAAGTTAATTAAAATGAAAGGTTGGAATAAATAATGAGTTTAGTATGCTGGAGATGTGAAACAGATATTCCTATGAATACCCCTGTGCATGATAACAAATATGCCCTTTGCTATGATTGTGCTATGGATAAGGTGGGTGCGTAATGAAAGGTATCAAATGTTTATTCTGTGACGACTATGACACAACAAAAGATATAGATAAGGATTGGTTCTTATGTCTGTCCTGTGGTATAGACTATGAATTAAAAGATAACAAAATAAGCGAAATATGGTTAGGAGTAAGAAATGCATAAATGCGAAATATGTAATGGAGAAAAGAAATTCTTTCAGACTACTTGTGAGGTGTGTTGGTCAAGACAATCACACCCTGCATACTATAGTAAGATACAAGAAATAATTAACAGAAAGGACTATGAAAATGTCTAACTCAACTCAACTATGGTGGAAAGGTGCTATCACTCAATTTGGTGATATGCAAAAAGTCTATGATGATGAAACACTATGGACTCTTGAAAGTAAAGACGGCTCTTATGCTAGTGTTATCGTTAATGGAGAACTGGCAAAAAGTTGGCGTCAAGAGGGTGCATGGAACTTAGCAAGAAAATATGCTGAGTCTTTACTGTTTAGACGAGAACAACTACTACAAGAGGGATGGGTTACTGACTAATGGCTACTTGCGATATTTGTAAAACTAAGATAAACTATGACGAAGACGGAGGGCACATATACAATGACGGAAGTGTATTGTGTCCACCTTGCGAGGAGGAACAATAATGAAGCCACAATGGTTAGCACACTTAGAAACAGCAAGAGATAAAATACTAGTAGCACAAAGTTGTTTAGATGAAACAGCGTATTTTGCTGAATTATCTGAAAGCACAAAAGAACAACTATTGCGATTGTCAGAGCATTGTAGTAAGATGACAATGCACTTAAACGCACTAACAAAACTAGAAAAGGAGAAAGTAAATGTCTGACCCAAGATTTTTAATGGCAGAGACTTATACAATACTAAAAGGAAATTCTAAACTAGAAGACGCTTTTAGTGAAGAAATAAATAAAGTTAATTCACCAGAAGAAGCGATTGAAGTTTGTTTTAAGTATCAAGAGTTGGTGACAAATGCCTAAAAAACTAATTCACACTATGGTTGATGAGTTATTTGATAAAGAACTAGATAGTGATTTAATAGATGAGATTGTAGAAGAACGCAATTTCATTGTGAACACACTTAGGTCATGGATTGAAACAGACGAAGTTTGGCAACAAATGGTAGATGACAAGGAACAGAGAAAGTCTTTCCTAAACAATATGCAAATGCTATTCTTGACGGAATTGCAAAATAGCACTCTTATTGAACTAGCCACAACAAGACATGGAGACAAATAATGTTAAAGATAGTGCTAATAGGCATAGCCTTATATATATTTGTTATATATCTTAATAGATATGATAAGGAATTGTAAAATGTCTGCTAAAATAAAAAGCATGGAACTAGTACACGCTGATATTTTATACCCTGACCAACTTATGCCTAATGACATAATCAAAGTAGAAAATGATTTACTAACGATTGTGTCAGTAGAAGATACTGAAACAGGTTACAAGATAACAACACTAAATGAATTTGGTGAACAAGATTTTATTGAAACAGATAACGAAACCAGATTTGATTTATTTGTTTTTGTTGGCAACAACTGAGGATCCACGCCCGAGCCATCCACAACTTATCCACAGGCTTTACGTACGACACACTACCCCCCCTGCTTGACCCTGTCAGTCTAATATGATATATTTATTCTATGTTCAATTATTTCCAAAAACCTAAAGAGCAGATTAGGCGTATCCAAGAATTGCGTAGGTCTGGTGCTAGTACACCTATGCCTAATAAAAAAAAGTATTCAAGAAAAAACAAATATAAAGGAAAAGAAAATGAATAAGTTAAAACGCTCACACGATAGAAAAGTTACTAACCTAGTTAATAATGCAGGCAATGGTAGTCTTATTCAAAATACTTTTGGCCTACCTGCAGGGAAAAACTATTCCTGTCCTGGTGCTACATCCATATGTGAGAAAGTATGTTATGCAGGAAAACTAGAAAAACTATACAAGGCTGTCAAGGCTAACCTATTGCATAATTGGGAATTACTTAAAGACGCTAACTACACTCAAATGTATTTATTGTTAGATGACATGATAAAAGATTTTGTTAAAGATTGTGATAAACGCAATGCAGAAAAATTATTCCGTATTCACTGGGACGGAGATTTCTTCAATGATACATATACTAATGCCTGGTATTCAATAATTAAAGATAACCCTACAATAAAATTTTGGGTATATACAAGAGTAATGTCTGCAGCGTTAATTCTAAAAGACTTACCTAATCTATCCTTATACTATTCTACAGATAGCGATAATACAGACAATGCTAAAGTGTTATCTGTTGACCATGGAATTAAATTAGCATATCTTGCAGATACATTTGCAATGGGTAAGGAACAACTACTTAACTTAGTTAATGCTAAGGGTGTTCCATGTCCTGAGAATAATAAAAAAATTCCTCTTATTGACAAGGGTGGCAGTGCATGTGTAAAATGTAGTCAATGTGTAGTTGGAAGGAATAATATTTTGTTTAGTGCAACTAAAAAATGAAATTAGTTTATTTTGTTGCCTGGTGTTTATTTTGTTTATTCTTAATTCAGTGATCTGCTAAAAGGCCCGAGCCGCAGGCGTATCCTATCACATTATTAAGGTGCTTGTCAACCCCCCCCTGTGTGAAATATATCACAGAAAAAATGTCATAATGTCACTTGTAAATGTCAGATAAAAATGTTAGTATTGGATACAACAACAATTAAGGAGAAAATATGTCAGTAGCAGTTGCAGATTTTAAGGTGGGCGATAAGTTCGTTACACAAAAGTCAAAAGCAGAAGGAATTATCACAGAGTTAATTCCACAACCAAATGGCAATATCCGTGTAAAACTTGATGTTAATGGTCAAACACGATATACTACTTGGACAGCAAAGAAATAAATAAGATTGAGAGGGGGCAACCCTGTCCCCTTTCATTAGCAGTATCCCCCTACAAAACAAAGGAAATCAAATGGCAGGAAAAGCGATAAATGTAAAGGTAGCCAGAACTAAGGTTATCAAAGCATTAGAAGTAAAAGTTCAAGAAATGCAAAATGCACAAATGAACTATGAGTTGTTAGTCAGTAAGCATGAGTCAGACTATGCTGATTGGAAAAGCAAAGTAGCCCAAATTGCTTATGCTCATCTTGACTCAGTAAAAGATAAGCAAAAGACTATATCTGTTAGAAATGCTTGGCACAATGACGACAATATCAGAGTTGATGTTGAAGTAGAAGTTCCAAAAGATAAAATTCCAGCAGAACCAGAGTCACCAAAAAATCCTTTCCAAACAAGTGGATATGGTCGCAACTATATTGGTGGCTTTGAGGACAGACTTGCAGAAATAACAAATGCAATTCGTGTTCTAAGTATGTCAGATGAGGAAGTAGTCTCAACCTCAACTTACCAATCTGTGAGTCGCTACTTATAGATTTTGGCAAGAACCAAATACATGGATATTAGTTCCATACACTTGGTAGCCAAAACAACCTGAGCATGTTGCTAAACTGCTCACCAACCCTACTACTTAAGGAAACTAAATGGGATTAGATATGTATCTATACGCAAGACAATTTGCTTTCAATGGTTTTAAAAATCAAGACCTATATGATAAATTAGTTCAAGAGGCACCGTTTGCACTTGATACTGCAACGCTACAAGTACAGGTGGCCTATTGGAGAAAAGCAAATCAGATTCATAAATGGTTTGTTGACCACGTACAGGACGGTAACGATAACTGCGAAGAGTATCGTGTAACACGAGACCAACTGCAATTATTATTAGATAATTGTAAACTAGTATTAATGCATAAAGAAGAGGCAAAGACTTTATTGCCAAGGCAAGAGGGGTTCTTCTTTGGTTCATATGAATACGATGAATTCTATTGGTATGACATTCAAGATACTATAGAACAAATAGAAAAGATTTTAAATGAATACCCCGAAGAATGGGATTTTCAATATCAGTCTAGTTGGTAGGGGATGAATGCTGCAGGCCGCTCCGCTTGCAGCAGGATCCACTGGACCGCATTCGTAGGGTGTGCGGGATCCAGGGCGCCCGCAAAATGTCCGATTTAGACCTTTAAGAAGCAAGAAAAATTATCCCGAAATGCTTGACATTGTCATAGGCTTAATATAAGATAAATATATCTACAACGAAAGGAAATACTATGGCACATGCCTTAGAAGAAAAAGACGGACAAGTTGCTTTTGCCTTGAGAGGCAAACCTGCTTGGCATGGTCTAGCAAATGTGTTGTTCGATAAGGACGAACACATTAACACTAGCACAATGTTAGATAGTGCAAAATTATCTAATTGGAATATACAGTTAGAGGAAATTCAAAATCCCGACAACTATCGTAGTCACAAATCATCATACTATGTGACACGCACTAACCCTTTTGATTCTGGCACAGATATTTTAGGTGTCGTTGGCGAAAGATACAAAGTTGTTCAAAATGAACAATTATTTGAATTTGGAGATAACCTATTGCATGGTGGTGCAAGTTGGGAATCTGCTGGTTCAATTAAAGATGGCACAGTCGTGTTCGGTTCTTTAACTATTCCAAAAGAGTTCACATTAGACCCACAAGGTGCTAATGATAAGACAACAACTTATCTCCTAGTGCATACTTCACATGACGGCTCAGTTGCTGTTCAAGCAAGTATCACACCTGTTAGAGTTGTGTGTCAAAATACTCTTAACCTTGCTCTAGGTAGCGTGAAGCAATCTTTCAAACTACGCCACACAGCAACTGTTGAGGGCAAGATTCAAGTTGCTCGCGAGGCTCTTGGATTAACAATCAGATATATGGACGACTTCGAAGCAGAAGCCAAAGCCTTATTTGAAACAAAAATCAACGACAAACAAGTCTACGATATAATCACTTCAATTTATCCAAAGCCCGACAAGGATAAAAAAGCAAGTGTTACTAAATGGGACAATAAAATAAGTTTAGTTAATGACTTATATTTTGACTCACCTACTAATGCAAACATCAAAGGCACAGCGTGGGGCATGTTCAATGCTTTAACTGAGCGCTTAGATTACTTCAAGTCACGCAAGACCGACTCTGAAAATACTCTTGCCTCTGCCTCTGGCTTTGACGCTATGCAAAATGCAGAAAAGAATAAATTATTTAGAGCCGTTAAAGAGTTGTCTGGCGTTAAATAAGAATTACCAATAAAAGGTAACTGACCTGAGCATGTCTGAGGAAACTGCTCACCTAGCCCTCACTTAATCTGTGGGGGCTATTTTAATTCCAGGATCTCGCGGGCGCCCTGTGTCCGTTTTGTGTGTATTAAGAACACCTTTAAGAAACCCCTTGACCTATCCCCATTAAGATGATAGTATTTTTAATGGTGGAACTATATTAAGGTGGATATATGGATAAGAAGTATAAAAGTATATATAGTAAAAATGGATTAGAAGTTTTTGTCAACCCCGAAGATTTTTGGGCTGACTATAAAGTAAAGTTACATGGACATAATATTGTTGGGCTTGGTCGTAATGGTTTTAAGGGTGAAACAGCATGGATGAATGTTACTAGATTTGTTCATGACCAAGCAATGGAATTTTGGGACTTTAATTTAGATGAGATTAATGATAGATTAACTAATGACATAGTAAAAGAAATTGAAAAGAGGTTTACAGATGCAGGAATATAAATGTTTAGACTGTGATTTAGATTTGGGTAGAATAAAAGCATATATGAGATGTAACGCATGTTATGTTCAATGGTATATGAGAACAGGAACACAATCATGGTAAATGATCTTTGTTGGTATGATACAAAACAAGGTGACAATTGTCAATGGGAATGCTCAGATATTCCAGGATCATTTTATTGTAAAAATTGTGATGGATTAAGAGTATGGAATAGATTTGCCCAGGCTTATTCATTTTATGTTAGAGAGGGTCATTATGGATTTTGATCTAGATACACCCATCTCAAAAATACTTACGGATATGCTTGACAAAGTAGAGGGTCATATGCCAGACTGTGATTGTGTTAATTGTAATAGTCTAGAGGTACTAGCCTATATGATTAAGGTGGAGGAATAAATGCCCAAATTTAATGTCCTATCGGGTACGTGGTATCACATAGAAGCACCAGATGAAGCAACAGCAGAGAAAGTCTATGACGCCTACTGGGGTTCAGAAGATATGCCAGAGGGTTGCACAATAGAAGAAGGTGAAGTAGACTCACATTGGGATGAATATGTTTACGTTCCAAATGAAACTACTATCAAAGCAATGCAAGAAGAAGCAACACCAGAACCTCCGAAAGGGTGGACACCAGCATGGTAGAAGAAACACAAGATAAAGATAAAGACTTAGCACAGTTAGAAGCATTCTTTAAATATAATATATCTACTGATGAAATACTATCAGGTAGATTAAAGATACTTATGGCTGACCTATCATGGCGAATGGACTTGCCTACTTGGACAAAAGAAGAATTGGATATCATGTGTGCAAGAATGGACGCACTTGTAGAAGTGTCTAACTTGTTATATGATATTCAGTGGCACCGACTAAACTGGGAGAAGAGAACAAATGGCTAAAGTAATAGATAGCGTAGAACTACATCTTCAAATGTGGTCAACTGTAGTTTTATCTGCTGAAGAGATTCAGGATATTTATCCAGAGTTTGCAGATATGGTTGACTTCGATGACACTGATGAATTGGAGCAAGCAATTCAGGACCACATGGATATGAATTACTTGGACCACATTCAATATGCTGACGGAGCACTTGATGAATGCAGAATCGACTTCCAATACGAGGATGATGGCAGTGAGTGATACATTCGTAGACTGCTGTGAATTCTGTGGCAACGAGTTGTGTAGTTGTTTGGACCCAGATCTTAATCCAGACTCACCTAACTATAACAAAGTAATACTAACTATAGAAGAATGGGAACACCATTTTAAACCAATGGTAAACCATCTAGATAGTAATGCTTCCTTTAACGATGGTTCAGGTGGTCTTATGTTTGAGACCTATGGTGCTGAGTATGACCATGTGGCTGCTATTGGCCAGCAAGACCCAAACCGTATATGGACGTATTTAGACGGTGATGATGGAGAACCCACAATCACTAACAGTTGGTCCTTTGTAAATAGAATCGGGTATTTTATTACAGAAAAACCATATGATGATAATTATTTCGTAGAAGTACAACTAGATAAAGAATAGGAGATATAATGATAACGATGGAAGAGTATAAAGTAATAGATCGAATTCTAGTTAACTACCTAGAAGTCGGGGATCTAATAAAAATCAAGCAAGAAGTATTTCAAGTTATTAATTTAGTAGATACCCCCGATGGTTGGGATATTATAGTTTTAGATAACTATGATGAGACCAAGACCATATCGGTGGCCGATGGCAGTTATCTTAAGATAGTAATGATCGAAGAATATGACGGCTAAGGTCTTGACAGGCTTTGCCAAAAATGCTAAACTACTAAAGAGAAAAGGTGTGGACAATTGTTTATTTCAGGAGAAAAAATTGCAAGGCTTATCATTAATGTTCTATCTGATAGTCGGATATCACTTAATCAATGGAAGTACGATATTCCTGACCATTTGACGAACCAGCACTTGGGGATTGTGGCAAATGCAAAGAATCTGGCAGACGGCATAAATTACCAGATTGAAAGAAAAGGACTTGACTTATCAGATGAAATTCTGGTAGTATCAAGAGATAAGAAAGAATATGCGACTAGAGACGGAAAGGTAGTCAGAAATGAATACATTAACTAAATGTCAAATTATAGAAGAGTTTGCCAAAAAGTGTATGGACGAAAAAATACACGCTGATTTTATTACCTATAACGATTTAGGTATCCCTTTGGCTATATCTGTAAATTCTGAAATGGCTGAGTTAAAGAATAGTGGTCAAGAGGTTGTTGACGAGACTTATTCGTTAATGTGTGAACTGCTAGAGGTAGACACAAATAAAGACTACGCTAACCTTGACGACCTATGGTCTGAGTCAGTTTATCGGGATGAGGACACAGAGGACTAACGATCCTCTCCTCCCCTCAAGGGGGGCGGGCGCCCGACATCCTACCATAAAAGCATTAAGAAGTCAATAGATAAATCCCCAAAAGTATTAAGAAGGGGTATATATAATTCCCACAATAGTATTAAGAACTATAGATATATATCCATATATTGACTATAAGTCATATAGATGGTATTATTAATATAAATATATTTTAATCAAAAGGTGTATATATTATGACTTGTATAGTAGGAATAGTAGATTCTCTTTCTACCCCGCGTAAAGTTTTTATGGCGGCAGATAGCGGGGCATCTGATGAAAGTATTATGATATCTATTATAGATCCTAAGATACAAAAAAATGGAAAATATTTAATAGGATATGCAGGAGAAACTGGATTAGGACAATTATTACATTCTATAGATCTTCCAGATCCTTCTGGATATAATGGAAAAGAATTAACTAGATTTTTAAGAACTAAATTTTGTCAAGTATTTAAAAATGCTATGGGTATATATTCTCCTTCTACTTCCCCCGCCGATGATAAGGATGGCGGCATCCTGGCTCTGATCGCAGTACGCGGCCGCCTCTTTGAATTTGATTCCTCTGACTTTCAACTTAATGAGATCACTGAAGGCGCCATTGGATCAGGCGGCACCATAGCCTTTGGATCCCTATACACAACCCGCGGGTATAAAGATATAAACAAAAGATTAAGAATAGCAGTAGAAAGTGCAATTGAATATAGTCCTTCTTGTAAAGGACCTATATATTATGATCATATATAAAATGTAATATTATTTGCATATTATCTGGAAGAATCATATAACTATCTATTAAAAAGTATTAAGAATCTATTAAAATATACCCAGAATTATGCAAAATAAATGGGCATATTTCTTAATATATTAATATAAAAAAACATTACGAATATATAAATATATGCCCAAAACTATTGACATATTATAAATATTATGATAGGGGGCATGTATTATAAGATTACGATAAGGGCCTCAGATCCCCAATCTCCCATTTCCCTCCATTTTATTCCATATCCTTCTAATATTAATAATCTTATATCATAATATATAGATATTCGGGTATCAATAAAGGCTTATATAATCATAAATAACGTAAGTTATATATCAAATA
>Ga0209296_1001095_pt1 | contig 21689 bp, 37 predicted proteins | sample S_130206_EF_Meta_FD_187319 | JGI IMG/M metagenome (GOLD analysis project Ga0209296, IMG submission 187319) | Freshwater microbial communities from Lake Simoncouche, Canada to study carbon cycling - S_130206_EF_MetaG (SPAdes) (version 2) | ecosystem: Environmental > Aquatic > Freshwater > Lake ...
TGCTTTTTTTATTCCTTGTTCTCTAGTTATTGAATATATATCTCTACAATTTACTAATTTAGAACACTCAATCACAAAATCCGGATTGAATAAATTGATATCATCAAACATTTAATTCACCTTTAAGAAATAGTAAATTCTACCCTAGTGACGTTTTTTGTAGTGAAACTTCGCCATTCTTTTAAGTCATTATCAAACACCCGAATACTAGTGGTTGATTCTTTGCGAGGAGTTTTACCTTCTGCTAATGGTTTTGCTTCTGGCAACAATTCGGGTTTCAATGTGCAATTCATTACACGTTCAGTTCCATCTTGTTTAGTAAAGGTAACTGTAGTACTTTCATTAATTTTAAGCATACCAGTTAACCATTTGGTAAACTTATTCCATTCCTTATCACCCCAATCTTTAGTTGGTTGATAAGGAGCTGCTAATACTTCAAGTGTTTCCATTTTCTTGTTCTTCCCATGTAGTGAAAAAGTTTTTCATTTTGGTTTCTTTATCCCAAGAATTGGTATAATCATTATCTTGATCGCACAATGCCAATGCTTCTTTTTTAGTTACTACACGATGACTAACAATCTGTTCACCCAAATGTTCTTGACTAAACTCTTTGGCTTCTTCCATTGTTACAGTATCTAATGCCCATAGAGTTTTATCTTTACCCTGTTCATCAGTACCAATCGGCACTTCAACCATATAACGTTGACGGAATGTACTTACACATTCAACCAATACCCATTGTGTCTCTTCGGATACTTTCTTAGTGATACTATATGATCCGTCTTTATTATCTTTCCAGTTCAATACATCACCAATTTTGTATCCATTTGATTCCATTACTTCGTCCGGTAACGGAAGAATTAAATCACCTGTATCTGGATCTTTTTGCAATGTAGCAACCCAAGAGGTGTCACCTGTCTTAACCCAATCGGGTTCAAGATTGCTTGGTTCAATTTTAGTTTCAACTTTTTTAGATTTTTTACCCATGATATTTCCTTAATTAATTAACATACGAACAAGACCAACACTATCAATAGCAACTAACAATAGATAGTTAGCTACCATACCAAATGATTTACGACTATAAGCAGACCAGCCAAACATAATGCATTGACAAATAAAAATAGGATACAGAATGAGAAGAGGCGGAGTTGGTACTGTGAGCGCCATAACAATCGCACACGAGATAGATAACGCCCAAGCTGTAACTTCAACGACAAAACGAAAAGGGTTTGTTGAATAGTCATGTTTAATATAGCTGGCTATATATGTATATAATAAAAATAAATTCATTACGAATAATATCAGATATTCGTAAGAATGTCAATTAGTTTGGAACTAGTGCTTGCTTATAGCAATTGCAGTATGAATCTAGTATATATTGAAAATGATATCCTACAGGAGGATAAACTTGTTGAACAATTACAGGCTGTTGTACTATCACAGGTTCTGGTTGTCTATTTTGATTTGCTATAATTATTCCAGCAACACCGCCAATAACCAATGGTGCAATCCAATTATCATTGTTACGATAAACTATTGTAGGTCCGCGATATTGTTCATGCCAACGAGGACCGCATGCAGGATGACGATGATCAATACCCCAACGACAATCCATATCAGCAACTGCCATTGTGCTAAATGCCAATGCCACTACTACAAAATTAAACTTTTTCATATAATATCTCCTATATGTATTTAACGTGATAGGTTACGGTCATGTTCAGCAATTACATTACGCAACAATATCTCAACCATTTCGTTCAATGTAATATCACGCTTATGAGCTTCCATACACAACTTAAGCATAGTATCATTGTCCAAATCAATGGGCACTTGAATGCGAGTATCAAAAGATTCACCATCAAACATCTTATATGCCTTGTTAAGGAAATCTTCTTCAGTTTCCAAATCAACCCACTTTACATCATCCCATGCTTCATTAGGATCAACATTGCGTTTCTTTGCTTCAATGTTGTATGCTTCACGATAAGCCGGATCAATATAGCGATAGGGCTTTGGTTCAGTAGCATCATAGGCATCAGCTGCCGGACTAACATTCACTTCATACACTCGTTGAGTTACTGTATCAAAGATTACAGTTGCATGTGCATATTTGCTAGTGTAATCAATAGTCCATGGACTAGGGTAGCAATCCCAAAGATACTCACCTCCACTAGTGATTTTATGTTGAAAGGTGTTGTTAACTTCACTTAGCTGCATTTTCTTTTCCTTTGTAATGATCAAGAATCGGTTCAATATCGTTATTATATATCTGTTCCATTTGTTTGTAAAGCGTTTTGGCTTCCTGCTCTGTTATACCACTTGACAAAGACTTGTCACCTTCTTCTTTACGCAACCCATAATCATGTCTATATGTATAGCACATACCTGTGATAATTTGTTCTTTTGTTTTCATAAAACTTTCAATCCAAAAATTATTGCATCTTTTTCATTAGCAAATTTAAATACTGACCTAGAGATATCAGTATTATCAATAACATAACTACCTGTACATTTCTTTCTACACCACTTTTTTGCGGCATCTACTCTAAGATCAAAAGCATAATACCTTTCATTGCCGTTAACCAATAATGATACACGGTGAGGATGTTCACGTTTAGCTTTTCTACGCTGGGATGAATTCATAGCTTAAGTAATGCCCACATTGTGGTCTTTTCCAAATCATTTTGAAATTCTGGATAAACAGTTTTCAGATGACGATTATCAATTTGGTCATAACCTTTTTGTGTTTTTTCTCTGATCAATTTATCTAAATCCCAACCTTCACGATCCATTTTGGTTTGAAGTTTTTTACCACGACGGCCCCAAAAAATCAATACTTTAGGACGGATGTTGGTTCTATCTTCCATATAGATAGCACCCCAAACTTTGTCTGCACCATCTGTAGTGTTCCATCCAATAAATTTATAGTCCATCATTCATCTCTTAGAACACTAGTTTTAAATTTAAATTGTGTAGGCACATTATTTCCTTCCAATCTTAGTAACAACCTCAGCCTTGCTCAAGTGCAGTTGGTACAGGAACCTACGGTATGTTCGCAATGCTGCAACACTCATTGGATCTGTCTCACCTTCAAGTTCAGCAATCATTGCTTCTAACTCTTTTTCTTTAGCACGGTGCCGCTCAATATCTGCATTGAGTCCTTTTGCTTTGTTCCAAAACCATGTCATATTATCCTCCTTACTTAATTTCAAAATGATCAATCAAAGCATAAGCAAAATCTTTTGCAGGATTCTTGCTTACAATATTATCCATATCATTTTCAGTCTGCTTTTTTATTGCTACACGGGCACATTCCCTGACAATCAACTCGGCGAACTTTGTCATAACAGTTGAGTCCAAGGTATTACCTGGATGATACATATACACAGCATCACCCCACACAGCAATACCAGCCTGTTCAGCAAGTTCTTTAATTCGTTCGTTCATTCCAACATTCCTTGTATTCCCGTATTTGCTTCATCACTTCATTAAATCCTGCATAATGGAGTGCCATCTCGTAGGAGCCATCCTGACACGACTTCCAGTGTTCGCAGCTAGCAAGGATAGCAGCGGCTTTTGCTTGCAATTCTTCCAGTGTATTCATTCTTCAACTCCGAAATGTTTTTTAATTTCCATAGCATCAACCATTCTTACCTGATCGCAACATTCCCTCACAATCAACTCGGCAAACTTTTCTTCATCAAACGCTAGTGCAAGCAATTCACCGTTGACACCATATGTTTCAATTTGGCATCGTTCAGCAAGTTGTTTAATTCGTTCGTTCATTACTTAACTCCAAATGTGTTCATTGCTGGACGCAATGTGTTAATCAATTCTGTTTCACGGCTATGTGCAGGACGCTTGCCACGCACAATCTCAATCACCCCGAATATAAAACGCTCGGCGCCACGCTCACGCAATGCACAAGACAAACCCCAATTCTTCTGCTCAGTCAATGCCCGTTGCATATGCTTTTGCATACGACGGGTCAATGTCTTACGCACATTTCCTGCGAAACATACAGCAGTCAAACCAATGTAGGATTCAAATGTTACTGTATCTTGGATAAAGTATAACACTTGATTACGATCAGTTCTACGCTTACGGGTGATTTTCAAGTTCATAAGTGTATTATACACCCGAAACCATTTAATGTCAAGTTAGTAACTACTCACAAAATAAGCAATTTTACGGGATGAAGTTGAATTTTACTATGTGAAATGCTTACTTTTTGAGCAATTTGTAGTGTTGTATTTTTACAACGGAGTAGCCGAAAATTTCTCGGGGGATTCTGTCAGATACTCATAGTTTGTAGTGTCTATATTTTCTCTAAAAACGATAGCCCCGTTCTTAAGATGGAACCTGCGGGCTAAGTTAGTCTTGGGGCTTAGTGTCACAAATCTAGTAACGCTAGGATATTGTGCTTTAATTCCCTTTACAGCTTGTATAAGCAATTCTGCACCTTTGCCGCTTTTGTAACTCCAAATGGTATAAAATATGGCTGTTGTGGGCACTTGAGCAGTTTTCTTCAAATCTTCTAGACCTTCAGGAACAAAGTCATGGAAGCTAACACATACCATTGCTTCTGGATTATGTTCTTCATCAGTTAGTGCAGCAACAACTCTGCCGTCGCTAACTCTAAAATCAGTAGATATTTCAGGACGAACAGGATCGTCTTTGATGAAACTTAATAATGTGTGTGAAAGGTCTGTGATGAATTGAAACATGATACTGCTATTTATACGTATATTATAAAAACACAAATTTTATCCAAAAAAATAGGACACGAAGGTCCTATTTTGATTTACATATTATTATGCATATATGATTTCAATAAACCCTTCTGCTAGAGTAGGCATTTCAAATCCATCAATCATGCTACGCACAACATAGTCGGGAATGTTCTTACCAGGACGACTTGCTAACCGCTTTGCTAGTTCTTCACTTTCAGGAGTACGAAACACCACAGCGATATGTTCATGGTCAGGCAACATATTAAACTTCTTCTTACGGCTCTTAACTGTAGTAGAAGTTTGATCCCAAATTATATCCTTGTTCATGACACGTGCCTTAACAACATCGTTAATCATCATATCAATAGCTTCGGGCATATATTCTTTGAATACTTCGTTATATGTCTTTCCCATATCTCGTGCGTAATCTTCTACCCATTTATCAGTAGAAATATATGCACACTTATCTGCCCACTCTTGATGAGCAACCCAAGTGCTTTTACCTGAGCCTGGTACTCCAATTAATTGATAACACTTTGCCATATTAAATATCTCTTTCCCACCCAAATTTCATACCGCGCCAGTTGTTTGGCGCACTCTTTTCATTAGCATCATAGGTCCATCCAAGAACCTTCATCATCTTGTGCTTGACCATTAAGTTAGGCTGACGTACTGCATGAGTATCCTCAAAGCCCATCATAACGCCAACTTCGGTCACTGCTCCACTACGACAAATTCCAGCAGTGCAATGTACAATAACATTCATGTCGTTGTCCTTTGCATGTTGTAACAAACGAACAAGTTCAACGGCCTGTGCATCACTAACTTTCCAATCTTCTTCCATTGAATAGTCATTGGCTTCAATGTCAAGGAACTCAAAATTGTGTCGCTCTTTGAAGTTATGCTTGGCTTCAGGCTTCCAACCTGCCGGATCAGTAATGCTAATCAACATACTATTCTGTCCCGGATCCTTATACCACATGCCGCTACTGATATCAGTTGCAGCGCAATTCTGAATAAACATTATATCACCTTTTCTTTAATTTGTCAATCTCGTTTGCTGCTTCTTCTAGTAAGTCAGCAATACGGTCGGGCTTGCCTTCTGCAACACTTTTACGTGAAATAATCTGTCTGCGAATCTCTGCACGTTTACGCAACCGAAATACTAAACTTTGTTCTGAGACTGGCAAGTGACTTTCATCATTTGCCATGTGTTCTTCAAAGCGGTCATGTTCTTCGTGCAATTCAACATGCTTTAACTTTAGTTTGATTGGTCCACAAACATGGGCAGTGTCGCCTGTACCCTTGTCATCATATCCACATTTATCGCATTTCATTCTTCAACCCCATTCTTTTGTCGGGCTATTCTTAGCCACGAGCTTTTTTTAAGATTTCGGTTATCAATTGGAGCCTGTATTATATTGATTGCAAGCCTTCCTGCTTTCATGCGTTGACTACCATCCCAGGCTTCAAGCCAAACGCACCGCATATCGGGTTTAACTTCACAACCACCATCAGCACGGACACCGCCACAAGGACCGTTACGCAGAGATTTTGGACAGTTCATAGGACAACTCATTCCTGAACTACTCAACATACATTGTCCGCACATTTGACAATCAAACAAGAAACCTTTGACTAGTTTTTCTACAGCAGCTACAGGCCGTTCTAACCTATCATAACCAATGAAATTCCATACAGGATGTAGAGCAACCACAATGCGTTCAAAAAGGTTGTAGAAAATCTCTAAGCCCCGAGCATGACGTACACTCCATTGGCGAACTGACATCATTCTTTAACTCCGAATGCTTTCTTTACAGCCTCAATGGTAAACAATTTGCTAGATGTGATACCAGATAATAGTGCTTCCTCATCATCTGACAAAATTGGAATAGCACGTTCTTCAACTCCGAAATGTTCTTTAATCTGTCGTTCTATTTCATCAAAAATAGCCAATGCCAAATCTGAATCCATAGTTTTGCGTGAGTTCTTTTCACTACACCAACCTCGGGCAATGGCACCCAGCAATTCTTCACGGTTGATACATTCTGCCACAATCAACTCGGCGAATTTTGTTGCGTGATCCACGCCCATCCATTTACCGCTGACATCTGTACCAGCTTGTTTCATTAGTTCTTGAATTCTTTCTTTCATGCCATCTCCAAATAGTTACGAACCCATGTTAAACGTTCTTGCTCGTTCATTGCAGTGTACTCAACAATGTTAGCACGGATAGCGTCAACCAGCGGATAATATTCTTCATCCAAGTTCTTCTTGATATCAGCTTCCATGTTTACTAACTTATCGGTACGTGGATTGCGGGCAACCCACTTTGAAGTCAAGTAGTATGGACTCTTGATCTTTGCAGAAACCCCGTCTACAGTGTAGAAAACAAAACCTTCATGACGAACCTGCTTTGACTTTGCTACCAACTCACTCAAAGGCAAAACATAGGATTCTGCATAGTTGCACTTCAAACATGACATTGCATAGTTTTGAGCCCAATTGGACTTGCTTACACCGTACATCTCTACTTTTGAGTCCCATGAGTTTTCACGGTGTCCTAGAAAGTACATGCCTGCATCTTCTGGAACAATGTGTGGGTCGGCCGGATGAACACATTCAAACATTAGTGTCATGCCTTTGGCTGCAAGAATTTCCATTCGCCAATCAGCCCAGCACTGATGCTTCAACATCATTTCCTTAGCGTAGTCCACATAGTCGTTTTGAGTTGAACCAGTGGTACTCACTAGGATATCGTTGTTATACCATGTCATAGCCACCATGAAACCGTTTACCTTACGATAAGCAGTAACCAAAGTATTGTCTGCTAACACAGGTGCCTTTGCTTCAACCCCATAGTTGTAGATTTTTGTGAATGGACGAGACACTACATTGAAGTTGGCATCTACGATAGTGCCACGACATTCTTCTAAGAAATCATTCCACAAGTTATCATAGAACACACTCTTGCGATACTTCAATACAAATATACCATCACCAGCAGGCTTCATAGAAACCAACTTTGGGTTAGCTAATACAAACTCTTTCAATTCATCTTTGTTCATTATTCTACTCCTGTCTGTTACTGTCTATGCTATAAATTATAGCAGAACAGTAATTAAATGTCAAACGTGATGACCTTTGATTTCACCCTTCAAAGCACTAGCAATAGCATCTTCCATGGTGATTGCAATAACGCCGGTTGCATCTATTCCCATGTCACGACACCGAAACTTTTCCATGCCGCTGGTGCTACCATGCAAATGACCATGCAAATGAACTGAACCACGATGCATTTGATCCCATTCTGATATTGGATAATGAAACATCACAACTTTAGTTCCATTGTAGTTGATGTCCAAGTAGGGATGTACTTCACCAAACTCTGCACGAAATTGAAAATCTTTTAACAGTTTCTTATCGTGATTACCCTCAACCAAAATCTTAGTACCATTCAACCTACGCATGTATTCGGTTGCTTTTGGAGCAGGCAAAAATGCCACATCGCCCAAAATATAAACAAGGTCAGCAGTGCCGATTAACGCATTCCATTCCTTGATCATGGCTTCATTCATGTAAGCCACATCATTGCGAAATCGTGCCCGTGAAACTGGGCAAAATTTCATGATGTTTGCATGTCCCCAATGTAAATCTGATGTTACCCATGTTTTCATTCTTTTTCTCTTTTCTTAGTATCTTGTTTTTGTGCTTGACGTTCTGTTTTCCAAAACACCCGCTTCCAATCTTTCAAGTGTTTCCACCATTGGGGAGCAGATGTTAGTTGACCTTGATGTTTATGAGCCATATTATTCTCCTACAAATTCTTTGATACATTCAAAACGTGTTACTGCTGGAACCCACATAAATTGTTCACGTTTACGCTTAACTTTTTCAAAATCAAAGTTAACCATAAACCAGTCTTTGTCGGTGCTGAAAGCTACATCACGCATAAATTTTACAACGTGAACCCAACGTCCGTCAAATTTTGCAACTATCATAGCACTTACTCCTTATCTTCGTCTTGTCGCTCCTATGCGACTTGCCTTATTCCATGTATATGCGACACCATCTGGACACTTGCCATCTACAACACTATCTACACCAAACATACCTACCATTTCAAAGTCTGCACTTTTGATAGTCACAAACTCATTCATAGCCTTAGCTGTACGCATTGCTTCATTCAATGTCATCACATTGAATGTTATTGTTTTACCTATTACTTGATACATAGATGTATTATAGCACTTTAACCATTTATTGTCAACATATGGAAATACCCGGCTCGCCGGGTATTTCTTTTGAATCATTGATTATTACATCAAATCGTAGCGACTATTCATCACGGCCGTAAGCATAATTGCTTCAGGAGAGAATGCGTCTGGGTCTGCACCCAATACACTAGCAGCAATCGCTGGACTGAATCCTGATACAAGAGCAGTTCCGCTCTTGTCAAACTCAACTGGACTGTTTCCGCTAGCATTCAAGTTCCAGAAAACTACCTTAGGCAATTCGTATCCTGCTTCACTGTACTTACGTGCGATCATTTCCATTGCACTGTCATCATACTTAACGCAAGCGTTAAATTGCATGTCAGAGAAAATCATCAGTGTCTCAGGCATTTCTGCTTGAGATACCTTGTTCTTAACCGCAGTGTCAAGGATTTGATTGAACGCACCATGTAGGTTTGTACCCATGTCCCAATCTGAACTGATCATTTGATCAATCTTTTGGTTGATAGAACCCTTAAGATTCACCAACTTGGTTTTGTCGCTGAAAGTCAAAAAGCAGTCCTTGAACTTACCCTTGTTCTTGTCAGCAAAGTACAGTCCCAATGAAACTGCAATTTCCAAACAAGTGGTGTCACCCTTTTTGCCTGCCTTGCTAGTCATAGAGCCACTAACGTCAACTAGAGGCAATACGCTAGCGTCACCAACGTAGTTAGGCAATGCAGCCCATTGTGCTTCAATAGCACCCAATTCAGTAGCAGACCACTTGGTTGTACCGTATCCACTGATACGACCCTTCAGTACATCATGCGGGAAGATTGCGTTAGCATTGATCTTCACACCTGCTTCGCCCTTAACCAACTTAGTGATGTACTCAGCATAAGTTGTACCGTGACGACCGAAAGCCTTCTTGTAACGACTATGCGCTACACTTGGAACGTGACTGTAGTTGATGTTATCCCAGTCATTTGCACACATTTGTGATTCAACAACGGTTGTCATACCAACCAAAGTCTTACGATATTGCTTTGGGCTCATACCGAAGAATTCACGAATTTCAGCCGCAATCTTGCCCTTACGCGGAGTCCACTTAGCAGCAAGACCATTCTTTTGACGCAAGTAGTCACCTAGTAATGCGTATGCAGTAGCCTTCATTTCCTTAGATTCAAAAACCAGCAAGTCATCAAACCTACCAAGTTCAGGAACCTTAGTGATAAGACGAGCAGCATCAGCTGGGTTAGTCTTTTCCAAGTGAGTTAACACTTGACGGAAGATTTCCCGTTCACCGGCACCACCACGGACATCACGTGCCCATTGAACAATACGCAATGCCAGATCGGCATTCTCAACGTAAGCTGCTGTGAATTGAGGGATAATGTTCTTACCACGGCTTGCGCCGATGTTGTAGAACAAGTCAACACATGCGTTAGCTGTTGACTGACGAGCCTTCATACCATTTGTAGTACGGGCTTCTTGATTACCGATTGCTGTTGCGAATTGCATACTGTTTCCTTTCTTAGTTTTTAACAGGTTAATACTAGTTTAATGTCCTAGCAGACGCCAAATTATTGTTGCGGATGTTAACCTAAATTTAACAGGATCGTTTTGTACTTTTTGTTTCAAGTGAGAAATCCAAACTCACCTTTGATAGTCTTGAAGTTATCGCTGATCATCATTCCATAGTTTTATGGTGTTGCTGAACCGATCCTAAATCTTATTGTCTAAGCGTTTATTATAGCTTAGTTTCTTGTTGTTGTAAATACATTTTGGGTAAACGGGATGATTGTGCCAATTTATTTATTTTCTGGTCTGACCAATTATAACACTCAGACCCTATCAACAATTCATGTTGACTATTCACACTCGGCTTTCTGTAGTGAACACATAGATTGTCTTTCCAATCTGTCATACATTCCTTGAGCGTCTAGTTACCTAGAAGTATTGCTACTGTCCTACGACCGCTTTCTATGCAATTAAGGAAGTGGTTAAATGCTGTATTCATCCCTAGAATTATCATCGTACTTGTTTAAGGTACTCTCGGCCAACTAGGCCCTTTTCAATTTCCATCAATGCAGTAACGATTGGTCCTGCAGTTGTGGGTTTAGCTAGCTTAGACTTGTGCCCTCGTTTGAGTTCCCTAACCCTTGCGGTTGCGATTAGAACCATTTCAAAACGATTACCAATCATCTCTGCTGCCTCTTGGCTAGTATATCTCGCTCTAGATTCAGTCATACTATCTCCTTTTTAATGCCATAAAAATATAAATCGGGATGCGGCGCACCCACTTGAAATTCATATTCATTAAACATACTGTCAATGTCAATGTGTTTTCTAAAATCTTGTTCGGTTAAGTTTTTGTAATATTCCCAACCATTTGTCACTGTCAATGGACTATCTTGTGGGCTAGTACGAGTAGTACCATGTTCGGCTCTACCTGTTGTAGCACAAGACATAAACACTAAACCATTTTGTTTAGTCATTCTGTACATATTGTTAAATGTCTCTACCCAATAAGGGTTATGTTCAAAACATTCACAACTACCAACTGTATCATATGTTTCATCTGGCTCAGTTAATTTTTGACCTTCACATACTAAATCAACATCTGGTCCTGGACCTACATCGATCCCCAAGTAATCACATTCAGTAAAGAATATTCTTATTGAACCGTTAATGTTAAGACTACCCACTTCTAATACTTTTTTATTGAAAAAGTGTGTTGGATATTTTGTTTTCAGTGTTTGAATAAAATCAAATTGTTGTTGATGTGCCATATTATAAAAAATTTGGAGCGGGTAGAGAGAATCGAACTCTCAAATTAACTTTGGCAAAGTTATAGGTTACCATTACATCATACCCGCATTATCTTGTGAATTTTCGCTTTAATAACAACCAATAGTATCTAATTCCTCTAAAAGAAAAACTATCAAGGTTCATATTAACTAACGGAACTTCTTTAGGAACATTTCTGTATGCACGATTTATTACATCTTCTGATTTTGACATACAATGCGTTCCTTTATGTTTGGTACCTCGTTGGAGAATTGAACTCCCGTATCCACCGTGTAAGGATGGCGTTCTACCATTAAACTACCGAGGCTTACTATCTGTTTGTATTATACTGTATTTCTTCTATTAAGTCAACTGCTTATTGCAGAGATTGGACACTTCAATAAATTTTTATTTAAGTTTACGAAAGAGTTTTATCTTTTGTGGTCTCCCGAGAGTGAATCGAACACTCGTCATATGGTCCCAAACCATAAATTCTACCATTAAACTACCGGGAGAAAATTTCGGTGAGTGATACCATTTCACCATACCGAGAAGTTGATTGGTTGCGGGGCTTGGATTTGAACCAAGGATGGCAAAGGCTTATGAGACCTCGCTGGTGACCGGACCCTCCCCGCGTAATTATTTATCTTATTTTTGGTGCGTGATAAAAGATTTGAACTTTTGCCCTCTATCTTGTCGAGATAGCGTTCTACCCCTGAACTAATCACGCATATTTAACAGGATGCTGTTTTGCTTTTGAATGATAAAAGTTTTTTTATTTGCTGGAAGCATCCTTAACTTGGTGGAGGATAACAGAATCGAACTGTTGTAAACAACTTGCAAAGCTGCCGTAATACCATTATACTAATCCCCCGAAATTTGTGATTGATTACTTATCTCATTATACGCCATCAATCAGGGCGAGTTTCTTTGTGGTGCGGATAGAGAGACTCGAACTCTCAGCTTACGGCTTCTAAGACCGCTGCGTTTACCAATTTCGCCACATCCGCATTACTAAATTTTGGCATCCCGAGTAAGAATTGAACTTACAACCTTTGATTTTGGAGACCACTGCTCTGCCAATTGAGCTACCGAGATATATAACAGGATCGTTTTTTTACGGTTTTGATTAGAAGTCAAATGTATAATTATTTGCTGAACCGATCCTTAACTTGGAGGAAGTGGTAGGATTTGAACCCACGGTGCTTTTCAACACGCCTGATTTCAAGTCAGGTACCTTAAACCACTCAGACACACTTCCATTATTCTTTATTCTTTACCATATAGGAACACACTCAAACGGGTTTTTTCGCCGTTCACTCGACATCCGTTCCTGCAAGTGACGGATAGAATGTGTTCTTATATGGTCGGGGCACAGGGATTCGAACCCTGATAGATCGGTTAAAAGCCGACTATTCTAACCATTGAATTATACCCCGTATATGGTCCACGCTCTCAGACTTGAACTGAGTTCTCTCGGCTTAAGAGGCCGGACTTCACCATCAAAGTTTAGCGTGGGTTGTGCATATTAATTGTCTTTAATGTGCCAACCATTGACCATATACGGGGTCAGTAATTGACACTATAGTTTACGAGATTTTCGTTTCATATAGTACCTCTTTCATTTAAAAATATATTATACAACAATTTAGGTTTGTTGTCAACCTTTATTTGGAGTGGGTGACAGGAGTCGAACCTGCATAACTTTGATAAATACTTTATGAAACACTGTATCCAATGTAACGCCGAACTAGCCGGCAAATATCAACTAAAGTTCTGTAGTAGTTCTTGTTCTGCTACACACTCAAACTCACTTATGCCTCGCAGAGCTAAGACAAGCGCCAAATGGCACAACTGCCCGCAATGCGGAACACTAACTAACAATCCCAAATTTTGTTCTCGAAACTGCCAAAATGCACATACAAACTCCCCTGAACGCAAAAGACAAATTCAAGACAGTCGTAATGAAGCCAATGCAAAGTATAGGGCAACTAAATATACTCAAACTCCGCAAAATGTAGATCGTAAAGCAATACAACAGTTTTATGCCAACTGTTTGAAAGGATATGAAGTAGATCATATCGTTCCGATTAGCAAAGGTGGTTTGCACCACATTGATAACCTACAGTACCTTACTATTAAGGAGAATCGTAGTAAAAGCAATAAACTGGAGTACTGAGTGAGATTTGAACTCACGACTTTACGATTTTGCAGATCGTCCCTTTGGACCACTCAGGCATCAGTACATAATTAATTACTAACCATTCAGCGCACACCCACATTATTACTTTTGATCAGTCTTTTCTCTTGCTACCTTAACATCACTTGCAAGTTGCGCTTGGATCATCATATTCTTAAATGCATTACGTTGCGCTTGGTCAGTGAATTTAAACAATGCTGTCATTGTTTTATTTCGTTTAGATAGTAAAAAAGTTTTACCTGGTTTCATTTTGTTTCCTTGTTAAAAATTACATAATTTTGGCGGAGCATATAGGATTCGAACCTATGCTCCCCTTGCGGGGAGGACGGCTTAGCAAGCCGCTGCCTTCGACCACTCGGCCAATGCTCCTTAAATACTTGGTGCCTCCGCCGGGACTCGAACCCAGAAGGACCGATTATGAGTCGGCTATTATAACCTAATTTAATTACAGAGGCAATCATTCTTGGTGCGACTGACCGGAATCGAACCGGTACGCCCTAACGGACATCAGATTTTAAGTCTGAGGCGTCTACCAATTCCGCCACAGTCGCAAATTCATCTTACTATTATATATCAAATAGTAATTGTTGTCAAACTAATTTAATATCAGGTTGACCATTATATAAATATTTATATGTTACAAAACAAAGCACGTATTCCATTACATCTACGCCGTAGAGTACTAGAACGTGATGGCTATTATTGTGTATATTGTGATGAAGACCTGCGTGATGCTGAGATACACATGGATCATGTTATCCCGGAATCAAAGGGAGGTCCAACTACATACGATAACCTACAAGTAACTTGCAGAAAATGTAATCTTGCTAAAGGGGTACTGACTGAAAGTCAATTCACAAACAGATTAAGAACCCGAGCAATGAACATTTTAAATAAACTTGGAGCGGGGTAGGAGAATCGAACTCCTCGCTTTAGCTTGGAAGGCTAAGGTATTACCACTATACGAACCCCGCATAAATTGAATTTGTTAAAGTTGTTCCACCACATTATAGGAACCATTCACCCGAATTAACAAGTCCGGACGGGATTCGGTAAGTCACTTGGGATACTTGTCCAGCTTGCAACCTTCTGCCCATGGACACTACGTGCCCAGGTGGGAGTCGAACCCATTGCCTTCTACTATTTCGGTTGTTCGAACAAACCTAGATAGCGTGACTTTCTCTTGCTAACACTCTAACAAAACTTGGCGTACATGGGTATCATTTCAATCGCCTTTCGCCGTCTCAATTAACGGTACCCTCAATCTTCGGGCTCATGTACATAAAATTGGCGCCTCGGAGGGGATTTGAACCCCTGATCTCTACCGTGACAGGGTAGCGCATTAGGCCAGCTATGCTACCGAAGCAAAATAAGATAGGCTTCACACCTAATTGACGTTTGCTAGCGCATTCAGTCTAACGTCTAAATCATCAACTTGGTGGATGCAGTTGGAGTCGAACCAACAGTGCCGCGAGGCGGAAGATTTACAGTCTTCTGGGGTTACCAGTTTTCCTACACATCCAAAATTTGAAGACAGTATATGGATTCTTTCCTGTCAGTCGCAGAATTACATAGAATAGCCACGTTTCATACTTCTCCGTGAAAGGGAGGTAAATCGTATCTGCGTCTTAAAAACTTGGAGTCGCATACGGGTTCTGCCCCCGTCTGGTCACCTTGAAAGGGTGATGACCTCACTAGAAGTCTAATGCGACATTATCTGTTATATATAAACTCACTCGCATCTGCCTTTGGAGCCGCGTGTTCCTTCCCTCTGTATACACATCACAGGATCCTGTGATAGGAACATGCACATTTACACTAGAGTTTACATATAACTTCTTTGTTATATTCAAATACACTACCAGTCCCCAGGATTCGAACCTGTTTCTCTAGTAGTTTTCCCTGTCGTTTACGGACGGGCAAGCAGTGTACTTGAATATAATACCATATTGAAACACACTATATTACTATATATTTAATACGACAGCTTGATCAGAACTGTTTTAATGTGTTTCAATATGGTTTCCTGTTCCAGTCAGTCGGGCCAAATATACAGTGCTTATTCCGTGCTATTCACACTATCCTTAAGAGTCGTCCTCCAGGATACCTTACGGTTTGTATATCCATCTAGCAGATTACTTTGCTGTTAGGCTTTTTATATGCTAGCAGTCGATACCATATTTCAATACACTACCAGTCCCAGGGATTCAAACCCTCTGTCTTTTGTAGTTTACCACGAGTTTTGCGCTCAGGCAAGCAATATATTGAAATATAACTTCTTTGTTATATTGAAACACACTAAGAATCCTAATCTTACGAACCTTGCACAGGATATGTTTCAATATAACTTCTCGCTACGCTTTCTTTCACAAGATTGCGGACTGTTATCACCTTGCAACAAAATCGTGCTTGGTGTTGTCTTAGCGAAGAAATTACACAATTAAATTTTTAATGAACTTGTTGCAACTGACTCTATCGTTTGTTGCTATGTGTTTATTATAACACCGTTTAGATTAATTGTCAAGAACTTTTTGTGTCTACTAGCTTTAAGCTACCGTTTCCGTGAACTAGTTCAATCAATCTAAGTATGTATTATATACTAAACACCATTTATTGTCAAAAATTTGTTGTTGTATTTTTACAACAACTATATCCTTTGGTCCGGCGTAGAGGAATCGAACCTCTATAATGACTTTAGAAGAATCATGTCCTATCCGTTGAACGAACGCCAGAGAATTTCTTAAGTAGTCTCTATTATAGAGGATTGACGATTTTTTGTCAAGAAATATTAATGGCTCCGCATCTGGGTAACGATCCCAGCTAAACAGTGATTAACAGTCACGCCCATGCACCATGCTCGGGTTCTGCGGAATAAAAATTGGTGCCCCAGTAAGGAATTGAACCTTCTTCTAATGCTTACAAGGCAATTGTAATACCAATATACTACAAGGGCAAAATAGCAGTGATGTTACTCACTGCTATGTTTATTTAGATGAATTCTACTCTAGCCTGATTTTTATGTCAAGCTAGTTTAGTAAAATTCTACTGTGCTTTGGAACACCTGCAAGCAAGTAATCCATTTGATCAGCAAGAATGTTACGATGTTGTAAAATCATGTTTTCGTAGTGGTTTGGGACATACGGAGTGTATAGAAGTTCCATACGTGCTTCCTTCAATGTCTTATGACCTTTCTTACTGTTACATTCTTTACAAGCAGTAACAACATTCATCCAAGTGTTTTCACCACCTAAAAATTTAGGGACAATATGGTCCCTGCTTAAGTGATTGTAATTTGGATGATGTTCACCGCAATACGCACATACTTGCCGGTCCCGTCCAAACAATGTTCTGTTAGTTAATGCAACAGTACTATGCTTGAAAGGATTAAATCCGTGACCTTTGACGGCAATGATACTGGTAGTTTCAATATAGCTTTGATCACCAGTATTTTGAAAGCCACCGCGATACTTAGCCACAATTTCACCCATGCTCCATGCTACCGCATCTTTAGCGTGGTATGTAATTGCGTCATCATGCGAAATCCATTGTCTTGGAATTCCTGAAATATCTAGTGCTAGAACAGCCATGCTATACTCCTTTGTTACTGTCTATATCTATTTAATACCTTATTGGTGGGTCGTAGAGGATTTGAACCCCTGACTCCTTGGTTCGAAGCCAAGTACTCTATCCACTGAGTTAACGACCCAAACAAAAACCCGACTAATCGGGTTTTTTGTGAGAGTGTGTATTTAATTTTATTTACGGTTGAAAGCCCAACCTAAAACTCCAATTGCAACCAATCCAACTAAGCCTTGACTACCAAGTGCTGTGACGAATTTAATTACATTTGCAAGAATATCCAATCCCATGAATGGTACTGCTGCTCCGAAGACGATTTGTAAGATCACACCCACGGCTAAAAGTTTTACACCTAGGTCTAAAACGCTAGTTAGAAAAGCACCTGCTAAGGCGAATCCTTTGTTTAATGTTTCCATATTTTGTTCCTTTCACAAACTAATATTTAGCCTGTTTGGGCACCGATAAGTCCAATATCTTATTACACAGTAACTATATACTTATTGTGTATAAACTGTGCATTTATGGTACCAGCGGAGGGAATCGAACCCTCTCAAGAACCCTAATCTGGGGCTAAAAGGCTTATAAGACCTCTCTGACTTCCAAGTCTCGCTGGCATTGTATTTGGTCTCACTAGATAGACTTGAACTATCATCTATTCTTTAGGAGAGAACTGTTCTATCCAGTTGAACTATAGCGAGAAATAATTTGGTACCATAAGCTGGACTCGAACCAGCAACACACGAATTTTCAGTCCGCTGCTCTACCATTGGAGCTACTATGGCATTATAGGTTTTTGAGAGGCTACCTATCCTTGTTGAAGGGACTCAATAGTTTGTCTCGTATGGAGGAGGTCTTGCATCTTTCAGGTTAAACATGTGCATCTGGCTGCACCCTTACTTGCGCCTACGTCTATCTCAAAACTTTTTAGTGTGTAAGCATGACCAAACCTGCTACTTACACTTCAGCTACCTTACTTTGGCACGTGGCGTTGTGGTCAACCCATGTAGCTTACAAAACTTGGCGCTGCCAGAAGGACTCTAACCTCCAACCATTACCTTAGACGGTAGTGCTCTATACATTGAGCTATGGTCAGCATAAAAATTGTGGGAGTGATGGGGAATCGAACCCCAAGAATGCTGCGCGGGCTGGACCACCATTAACACGAATCGAACGTGAGTAACTCACCAGACACCCCATTAGAAAGCATACTAGGTGATCACACAGCGACTACAACTGCACTACCAGCTTGAGTCCTCATAGTGTTAAGTATGCTTACTGATGGCCCTTGAGGTGTACGCCGATGTACACATTGCCAACTATAACCAGGATGCGCGGTCCTGTCTCACTCACGGATAATTATAATTTGTTTTTTTTGCGCCACTTTCGTATAGTCTCGTCTGAAACCCCGTAATGAATAGCACAGCTTTTTAGAGACTCAAATGTATTTCCAAATTTATCTTTTATCGGGATGGCTCTATTTTGATTAGCAATACCTTTACCCCGTCTACTATCTGAAATCTTCTTTTTTGATTTATCAGAATGAGACTTGAATAAACTAGGTAGTCCTTTATTCCAACCGCCCTGTTTGGCGCCGCCGCGCTGACACCAACCCTCGTTGACCTGGCGTGTCTTCCATTCTTTTGTATTTAACGGGGATATTGCTCTATTCTTTTCAACGGACCAATTCAATCCAACCTTGTTAATAAAGTCAAACCCACCGGATCCACCGCGGCGCAAATTGTAAACATCTGGTCTGACTAAAAAATCATCAGAAACTATTTCTCTTTCTTTAGAAAACATTGTTTCCGCATTATCAAAAGTCTCTAATATTGTTTTAGTAAAGTTTTCTATTCCGTGCTTTTTAATAGCACGAAGAATAACTTTTCCTGACCCCATATAACCATCATTCAAGTTTAGAGTCTTGTGTACACCCACATAGATTTTATTGTTAATTAAATTTTTAATTTCATACATGTAATAGTGCATATGTTTATTTATGCCTATTTTAAATTTTGTGAGGAGAGCAGAGGAGTCGAACCCCATCCCATTTCTGAGAACCCGGTATTCAAAGCCGGTCGCAGGACCATCCCCGCTGCATTACTTTCCATAATTGGTACCCCCGGTCGGACTCGAACCGACATATTATACTCCTCTGTTTGAGAGAGGCGACTTTGCCAAATTTGTCCACGGGGGCATAAAATCTTTTGGTGCCCTGGGCGAGACTTGAACTCGCAGAACCCGGCTTCTTAGACCGGTATGTATGCCAATTCCATCACCAGGGCATATAATCTTGGGTTGATCTATGGGAGTTGAACCCATTCTATCGCTTTCACAGAGCGAGGTGCGCACCGGTACACTAAGAACAACATAACTGGTCTGTGTGGCAGGTTTTGAACCTGCGATTTCCCACTTCCAAGGCGGGTAGATTAAACCAGACTTTCTCACACACAGATAAACTTTGGCGTACCTCCAAGGACTCGAACCTTGACTGACGGTTTTGGAGACCGCGATGCTGCCATTACACTAGAGATACATTAACTTTGGTGGAGGCCGGGGGTATCGAACCCCTCTAGACATTCTACTTGCAAGGCAGAACCGCAGCCCTCTGCTGCCCCCATATACTGGTACCCCCGGCAGGTAACGCTCCTGCGACTCCGCGTTATCAGCACGGTGTTATACTTTTTAACTAAAGGGGCAATAAATACTATTATGAAAACCTACAAGAATTTTACTCCCTGTGGTTTGAACTTTCACCTATCATTGATAGATGGTGTTTGTTGTATGATTGTATATGATAGATTCTTTTGTGAATACCATATGCAATATTTTACTAATATCAACAAAGCATTAGGCTTTATCAATAATCTATGATTGGTAGATGTAAGTAGATTTGAACTACTGACCTGCTCCGTATGAAGGAGATGCACTACCGCTGTGCTATACATCTATAATTGGTGCTCCTTACTGGTAACGATCCAGTGTCTATACATTACCAATGTATTATAATACCTTTATACTAAAAGAGCAAATTGGTGCGCCCCGAGAGGTTCGAACTCCCGACCCCCGGCTTCGTAAACCAGTGCTCTAATCCAACTGAGCTAGGGACGCTTTTAATTTTTTCATAACCCGATAATGGGTTCCACTATCATTTAGCCCCAATGAAAGTAATGCTCTACGAATACTTCCGTTGTGTGCTACGAGAGCGTCCGTTTTTTCTTTGTCAGAATATTCTGATTTTAACTTTACACTCTTAAAGACTGTTTGTTCTGGCTTCGGTCTGCAACCATTGCACCAATATTGCAGTGGAGTATTTGTAGCAGTTCCGCATACATTACATTTGTTTATTTTTTTAGGAATTCTGCCTTTGCTCCAACCGTGCGGTTCCGTGCCTGGCAAATATTTTCCTGCTGCTGAATCAGCTAAATTATGATACCATAATTTTCCATAGCTTCCGTTTTTGGAACCTGTTCGCTGTTTTGCTGCCGCTTGTAATCTTTTACGCAACCAACCATATAATTTGTTGGTTCTACTAGTAGTATTACTCGTGGAGGTCATCATATTTGCAGCATAAACTAGAGCAGGAAGATTATATATTTTAACCAATAACTGATGTGCTACATAATGTTCTTCTGGAGTTAACCTTACAATATTATGTTTGCTATTGTCACCACCCATACATTTTGGAAGTATATGATGTTTTTCTGTATACCCAGTTAATATCCTGATTTTACTTCGTGCAATTAGTGCATCATAGTGTTTTTTGTAGTTCATACTTTATTTATCATTTGCGAATAAAAGTATGTAACTTCGTAGACCAGTGTATTCTCCATTATACTACGGGCGCATTAATAAAACAGGATAGTTTTTAACATAGTGCTACCGTTACACTAAACCTTGCGGCTACGGAGTCGAACCGTTCCTTTTCTTTTCAAGAGAAGTAGTTAAATTATTTGCTGAACCTATCCTAAAACTTAACATTTATAAGCACACTTGAACGTTTCTTCAGTGCTATGGACACTATCTCCCATTCCAAGAGGGCGAACCGTGTGTGCTTATAGATGGTGCCCCATGACAGAATTGAACTGCCTTATCCTGATTACAAAACAGGCGTAATACCGGTATACGAAAAGGGCAAAAAATGGCTCCGCATCTGGGTAACGATCCCAG
>Ga0209296_1001097_pt1 | contig 21642 bp, 32 predicted proteins | sample S_130206_EF_Meta_FD_187319 | JGI IMG/M metagenome (GOLD analysis project Ga0209296, IMG submission 187319) | Freshwater microbial communities from Lake Simoncouche, Canada to study carbon cycling - S_130206_EF_MetaG (SPAdes) (version 2) | ecosystem: Environmental > Aquatic > Freshwater > Lake ...
AGGTGGCGGACAGTTTAGTCCCGGACAACCCAATCAAAACAATCCCGGAACTGCCGGAACCACCTACGGTGCTTACGGACAAGGCCGAGGCAGTGGTGACGGAGCTGGTGGCGGAGGTGGTGGTGGTGGTCAAAATGGTGGTGCTGGCGGCGGATTGCTTGGCGGCGACAACGGAGGCTATTCTGGAGAAAATGGCAATTGTTTAATACCCACAGGCGGCGTTCAATCCACTGGATCAAATGGTGGTGCACCTAACAGTACCGGTGGCAGCGGAACTATAACATTGAGTTATTATTCTTAACCCTGCTAGAGTTTGATAAATATTATAGGATAAATTAGGAATACATATGACAAGTGCAATTAACCCAAACAACATTAACGGTGCTTACCCAGTAGCTGGGCAGGACAATAATTCGCAAGGATTTCGTGACAATTTCACAAATACTGCAAATAATTTTACGTTTGCAGCTGACGAAATTTCAGATCTTCAAGCTACAGCAGTGTTAAAACAAGCCTTAACCGGAACTGTGCTAGACAACAACATGTTAGGCAGTCCTTTATCCAACGCATTACTGTCTAATATGGCCGACGCTACACTGGCCCTAGGCACAGTAAGCGGAACAACTCCTATCAATTATGCACTGGCCAGTTATCAAACTCTAACAACCAATGGTGCTGTAAGTCTAAGTTTTACTAATTTTCCAGCTACTGGTGCAGCTGCTTCTGTGGTTGTTCAAGTCACAGTGGCCAGCACGATTCATACTTTGATATTGCCAGCCGCAGTCAGTGTAAACAACACCGGTATACAAGGGCTTAACACTTCAACTAATACTATTACATTTGCTGCTACCGGTGTTTACAGTTTTGAATTTTCAACTGCCAACGGCGGAACCACTATCACAGTTAGAGAAGTCAACAAGGTTTTACAACCATTCAACAACAGCAGTGAAAATCTAACTGACACAGCAAACGTCAATGCCGCAGTGACCACCAGTTACTTTAGCACTGTGGCTGCTACCACAGCTCAATTACTTGCAGGCGTTCCTGGACAAATCAAAACGTTGGCCATGTATGCCGACAGTGGCAACATGGTTATTACTGTCTCCAATGCGGGCTGGAAAACATCAGGCACTGGCAATATTACTTTTAGTAACATTGGTGATGCTTGTACCCTACAATACATCAACAGCAACGTTGCCAATATTGCCGCAAGCAAATGGTTCTGTATTGGCAATAACGGTTGCATATTTGCCTAACCAAAACTGGTTGACTTTTAGCGATCAATCATATACAATAGGTATATGGAACATCCTTTAATTGGCAGCTTAGAAGACTTCACACCTGAGCAGTTGCTGGAAAAAATTACCGAACTGAGTCGCAAATTAGGCATTGCCTATGGCATGGGCAATCATGATTTGTGCAATCAACTCAGGATGGCAATCGAAAGCCACCAAAACAAATACCAAGAAAAAATTCGACGCAATACTGACACTAACTTTGACGGCGTAATCGACATATCATGAACGTTAGACTCAAACACGACATACAATTTACTGCGGGCATATATCACGACAGTAAATTGATCATGAACAACTATACTCTTAGATTGTGGATGACCACCAACAGTGAAAACTCGGTTGATCAAACTATTTCTTTTGAGCGTATCAAGTATTTCATTTACACTCAAATTGACAATACTATTTTTATCAACAGTAATCAAAAAGCGCAATGCACTCTTTTTTCCAAAGCCGGTCTTGATATCACAACTTTTCCAAATGATCCAGTTGACCAACTGGTAGGTATAATGTTATACTACAAACTAAATGCCATCACAGAAGACCGTATGATTATTGTAGAAACTGAAGTATCCAGCACCTACGGTGCCAACATGACGTATTTGCACTCTGATTTTGAAAACACTTCTGGATATAAACAACCTGCTTGGTGGACCACGCCAGATTTGATTCACAGTGATTTTGTGTTGGCAAATAAGTCTGAAAAAGTATTGTCTATACAACCAAGCACAGATTGGCGAGAGCTAGATTTAGCATGGTCGGATACACCCAATGATGAAGGCTCTCCGGGCAATGTTGTAGTGTTTGCGGATTTTAAACAGCCCAATGAAACAAAATAATTTTGGTGAACTAGTTTTTTCAGAAGATGACATATGTGATTTGCTGATGCAAGGACATACTATTGATTCGTTGAAACACATGACAGTTGATGAAACAGTTGACCTTGAACATTTGATTACACTAGTTGAACGGCCTGAGGCATTGTTACTTTGGGGATTTCCTCACAACAGCAACATAGCAGTTCCAGAGTTTCATTTGACACAACAAAACAGTTGGCACATGCCCACAGAATATAAACAGTTAGATATAGCGGCACATATACTTGGACTATGCAATTCTGAAGTTGAATTACAGAGGTGTGGTGAAGAATTGTTGCTGTATCAAGAACGCAATTTGTTTGATCTGTTGCGTTATTTAAAATATCTAGTAGATGTTATGACTGATAATAGTGTTATTTGGGGTGTAGGCCGTGGCAGTAGCGTGGCCAGTTACGTGTTATACAAATTAGGTGTTCATCGTGTTGACAGCTTATACTATAAATTAGATTGCGGCGAGTTTTTACGTTAAATACAAATATATGTTAAGGAAATCAAAATGACACGCAAAATTTATAAATCAGCCATGGGTAAATCAGTAGACATGGGATCATTGTTATTGCAAAACGAAAGAGTTCGGGCTGTGGGCAACATGAATGTAAATGCTCGCGGAGATCGGCTGGATAGCAACAACAAAGTAGTTGAGCCAAAAAATCAACAAGTGCAACGTAGATACAACAAACAAACCAATGTATCCGCTGGTCCTACACAGTCAAGCACAAATTCAGCCAAGGCGCAGGTACAACAGCCAATGGTTGACCCTGCTGACAGCTTTTCGGATCTTCCAATGGACGAGGCGCCTGCAGATCCAGCAGTTGATCCAGAACCAGAAGTTGTTCTAGCGCCAGTGGCGGCACCTGCAGAAGCGACTATGCCAATGACAAATCAAGAACAGCCGGACACTCCATCTACAGCTCCTACTCAGGGCGGAGGACTAGCTGGCGCTATTGCCCGCACCAGAGAAGTCAAACAAGAATTAGAAAAAACACGTCGCCAACAAGCACAAGCACAGGGCGTAAGACGAATTTAAGAGGACCCTATGACTAAACTAGCATTTGAACCACACAAAATTACACAAGATCGACTCAAAGCACTACAAGATAATGTGCTAGTAGCCGACATGGAATTTGATACTCGACTCAGTCGAGGGGGCATTATCATTCCAAACGACGATGGAACCAGTTTAGGTATTCGTCCACGCTGGGGCCGTGTGTATGCAGTGGGTCCAAAACAAACTGATGTCACAGTGGGTCAATGGATCATGGTGGCACACGGGCGCTGGACCAGAGGTATCGACATTGATGATGGCACCACAGACCATAAAGTAACCATTCGCAAAATTGACCCAAAAGATATATTACTAGTATCGGATGAACCCGATCGTCCGCTTGATGACACACATAGCGATGCTGTTTATATTCCAAATCAAACCAAGGACTAAAACATGCCCATGTACGAAACCACAGTACGAACACCCGAAGGTGAACGGAAAGATCGTGTGTGGGCCCGAGATTTAGCAGAGGCTAGAATGTTGTTGGAACAACGTCATGGTCCACGCAACGTTCCTTACATTCCACACATCATACCAAGTTAACATGGGATTTCGAAAGCCCGATGTGGACTCGGCTTATTCCGCCATACGAAAAAGCCTCGGTGAGATACACAGTCCTTACAACGATGGATATACTCAAATAAGTTGTAAACAAGAACTGTATATGTTAAAATGTTGGTTAGATGCTGAATATAAAAAGCTGCCGACTTTCTCAGGAGAAGAAAAATGGGAACAAGATCGACTAATAGAAATACTCAAACAGTAACAACAGTTTTTGACTACCCTGGTCATTATTTCAGATTTTACAATTTAATTCAATTTATCAAAGGAAAAATAAAATGGCACTAACTAGACCTACTGTATCACAAGTGGCGCACCCACACCCTATTAAACATCGCATTATCAGTTTTGTTAAAAGCGGCCTGCGTATTGTGGCCTGCGGATTTTTGGCCTACTACGAGATACAAATTGCAGCTGGATTATTTCTATTAGCTGAACTGTTAGGAATTGCAGAAGAGTTGGTATAACAATTGATTAAAGGTATTAAATGAAAGAACTTTGGATAGAAAAATACAGACCAAACACTGTAGATGGTTATGTGTTTGTTGATGACAATCAGCGTCAACAGGTAGAATCGTGGATCCGAGATGGCAGTATTCCAAATTTGTTGTTTAGTGGCAGTCCTGGCACAGGCAAAACCACCCTGGGCAAACTGCTGATCAATGAACTAGGTGTGGACGAATACGATGTGCTGTATGCTAACGGATCAAAAGAAGGTCGTAAGATTGAATGGGTAGACAAACTGATCAGTTTCTGTCAAACTATGCCATTTGGCAAGTTCAAGGTTGTGTTTATTGACGAAGCTGATTACTTGAATCCCAATAGTGTGCAACCAGCTATGCGTAACTTAATGGAAGACTATAGTCACAGCGTCCGCTTTATCTTGACCTGTAACTATCCCAACAAGATCATTCCGCCCTTGCATTCAAGACTACAACAGTTACATATACTTAAAACAGACCACACAGAGTTTACAGCCCGTGCGGCCACAGTGTTAGTCACAGAGAACGTCGAATTTGACATTGATACCTTAGACAGTTATGTTCGTGCTACATATCCTGACTTGAGAAAATGTCTACAGTTGTTACAACAAAATAGTCAAAATGGTCAATTGGCAGTGCCTAACAGCACAGATAAAAGTGTAGGTGATTGGAAATTGGACTGTGTGCAGTTGTTTAAGTCGGGCAAAATCCGTGAGGCTCGCACATTGATTTGTCAACAAAGCACTCCGGAAGAAACCGAAGATATCTTTCGCTGGATGTATGATAATTTAGATCTGTGGACCACAGATGTAGAACGTCAAGATCAAGCAATTATTATTATTCGCAATGGCATGGCCGCAATGCCAATGGTTGCAGATCAAGAAATCAATTTAAGCGCCACATTGTGTGAACTAAGCCGACTATAATGCCAACGTTTGAAGTTCTTGAACCGGCGATAGATCCCAACAATAGAATTTCGTTTTTATTGGATTGGGAACTTACAATGAAATGCAATCTTGATTGTAGTTATTGTTTTTCTGATTTGTATGGCGGACATGACAATTCAACTCAGCATCCTCCCAAAGAAGAATGTATTCAAGCTCTAGATTTTATGTTTGAATATGTGGATCATTATATGCAAGGCAAGCCCAGCGGTTTAAAATATGTTGTGCTCAACGTGTATGGTGGTGAGTCGTTGCATCATCCAGACATAGTAGAAATATTAGCTCAAATACAACCAAAATATCTGCCATATCGGGATCGATGGCATTTAACAGTTACTACTACAACTAATGCTATAGTATCTCAAAAAAAATTATCAAAGATAATTCCCTACATTGATGAATTTACAGTAAGCTCACATGTTGAAAGCAGTAACAAACAAAAACAACAGTTCAAAGAAAATTTATTAACTATTAAGGACGCTGGTAAAAGATTGAAATGTATTGTAATGATGCATGATAACTCGCAGCTATTTCAAGAATCTCAAGAATTTTTATCATGGCTTGATGCTAACCAAATAAGGTTATTGGCTAAACAAATTGACGGTACTCGTCGATCTTACGACAAGCAACAAATAACATGGTTTAATTCAGAATATCAAAGTAAAACATATGGCATAGCCAATACAATCGACCCTGACATTCACGAGTCGTCGGATCTCAGCAATGTCGGCAGAGCCTGTTGCGGAGGAAGGCAAACTTGTTTGGACCAACATTATAAAGAGCGTCAGTATTATATTTTTGATAATCGATTCACAGATTGGTATTGTAGTGTAAATCATTTCTTTCTTTTTGTTAAACAAGTTACTGGTGAAGTATATGTGAACAAAGATTGTAAAATGCGGTTTGATGGAACCGTCGGACCGATTGGAAAGTTGTCAGACGCAGACAGTATTATCAATGAATTAAAAACGCAATTGGCCAATGGACAGAACATTATACAGTGTAAAAAACACAAATGTCTATGTGGACTTTGTGCCCCCAAGGCCCAACACTTAGATACATACAAATCAATTATGAAAAAATATCAAAAGGATTATACAGTATGAGATACTTGATGTTAACTTATTACACCAAAGCCAATGGTAAAATTGACGAAAGCATGATTGTAACTACCCGTGTCAGAACCAAGGATTGGCAAATGGCCAATGTGATCTTGGATTTTAAAGAGTTAAAGGTCATCAAAGCTAGTGTGCGGGATAATGCAATTCCAAAAGATTGGGACCGTATTGTTGGTTACTATTATCCGTTCTATACCAATATTATGGAAAGATTATTTCAAGAAAACGGACACAAACTTCCTGACAACGAAACTGCAAAATCTACCCAAAATTTGTAAACAGCACTAGTGCTGTTTTTTCGGAGACATTATTTTTTAAAAAGTTATCGCTGGCGTGTAACAATTTTCTGTCCCAGTATATAACTGAGCCTGGGTGCCATTTAAAAGCACCCAGTAAACTAACATATTCAAGTCGTTCTGTTGTTTCGTGACTCAACAAGGTATCGTGTATATCCACGGCATTGTTGATTGATTTTGTATTGTTTGACATGTATATGTCAAAATTATCAGTGCATGATTCGTTGAAAACCACAGTATGCGTATCAACTGGCTGTTCATTTAATGGAATTAAAATTCCCATGTCGGGATTTGTATCCCCTTTTACATAGTCAGTGTGTATTCCCCAAGGCTTTTTTTCTTTTAACAGCATTCCATGAACTAGCCTAATAGGACGGTCAAGTAGTGTTTCTAATCTATCTAAAATTTTTCGTTTAATAAATGGATAGATCAAATCGGTTGGTTGAAATCCATTGGTATAGGCTTTAAATTGTTCTCCAATATTGGGAGCATCTTTTAATTTTGTCAAAGCGGCCAATACCGATTGAATTTCCTCAGGCTGAAAAACATCCAACAGTTGACCAGCATGTTTATGTTGCATTTTTAATCCTTATCATTTTTTTAATAGTAAGACGTTTTTCAAACATGTCTTTGTTGTTGTCTAAGATTGTTAGCATGTGTTCAGTGGAGTCAACTGGTATTGTATACCCTAATTTTAACGCATGGTCTTTAAGAATATGACGTCTTTGTATACGACGTTCTAAAGTTAATTCTGGATTGTCCAAAGCGATCCAATTATTTTCATACTTGTCAACTTCAATATGGAATTTTTTAGAATTATTATACAATGGTGTTCCGGGCAGTATGCCCAGGGTACTGCCAATATTGATGTTTGTTATAATATGTGTGTATTTTTTATAACGAGTAAACATGTCGAGAGTTTCTTGAAAATCTTGTTCAGTTTCAGTTGGGTAACCAACAATCATTAAAAAAATACAGGTTATTTTATACTTGTCTAGCATAGTCATAGTATAATCAAGATCCTCGTTGGTAAATTTTTTGTTCATGTGTGTTCGAACTGTGTCACTGCCAGTTTCAACCCCAATGGCCAATTTACTTCCTCCTGATTCAGCTATGTCTTGCCAATATTGTTCATTGACTTGAGTTGACGGCCTGACAATGAACTGACTAGTCCATTTAACTGGATTGTCTGAACTTCTATTGTAATCGGCTAGAATTTTTGTAAATTGTTTAAATTCTTTAAGATTTCCGTTTATTAAACTGTCAGTAAAACTAAATTCACCAACGTTGTATTTCTTATTAAGATGCAATACTTCATCAGCCATATTTTGTCCAGACCGATATCTGTATTTCCAGTGATCGTGTATGTCACAAAAACTACAAGCTCTTACACATCCTCGACTGCCAGTGATTGGCAAGGCCTGGAATTCGTACGAGTCTAATTCATAATCATCATAATTTGGAAAAGGTATACTATCCAAATCATCAATCTGTTTAAAAGTGTTAGAATTGATCCCGGGATAATCTATATTATTTTTAAGCAACTCAACCAAACTAATTTCACCTTCACTGCGAATCCAGAAATCAGTTAATTTTTCATCATACATCTGTTGCCCGAATCCGGCCGCTCCTAAAATTCCTCCGTCGGATAATCCTTGTCCGCCTAAAATTATTTTGACATTTGATAATCGTCGAATATGCTGACAAAACAATCGTGTTGCAACACGATTTTGGTAAGTAAACACGCTGATACCAATGAATTTTGGATTTAGTTTTAATATATCTGTTGTCCAACCCTCAACCAGTGCAGATGCTCGATCTTGTTCTTCTTCATTCAATCCTGTGGCAAAATAAGTTTCAAGTGCATCAGACTCTTTTACGTCTTGATAAAACCGAATATTAAAGTCAATGGTGTTACATGTAAAGCCAGCGGCTTCTATACTTCCTTTAAGCAGTGCCGGAGCGGCCTGAGGAGCTTTCCTCATTACTCCAGGAACAGATATAATAACAATATCGAGCATTTTATATATTTAAGCAAATATGTTGTCTACACCATTAAATATTGGATGGTTGACCAAAAATACATTTTTGTAGTATAATACAGTATGAAATCAAAATATAGAAACAGAAAAAAACTCATTCTAACCGACGCCGACGGCTGTTTGTTAGATTGGGAATGGGCATTCAATGTATGGATGCAGGAACACGGTTTCGAAGAAGTTCCTGGCAGTAAATTAAACTACGACATGGCAGTGCGTTACGGAATTCCAAAAGATCAAGTAACAAAACTCATACGTATCTTTAATGAAAGTGCCGCAATTGGATTTTTGCCGGCCTTGAGAGATGCCATGTATTATGTGAAACGTCTAGTAGAAGAACACGGATACGTATTCCACTGTATCACAAGCCTGAGCCGGGATGAAAATGCTCAACGATTACGAGAAATGAATCTCAGTAAGTTGTTTGGTGAGCATACTTTTGAACGTATTGTTTGCCTTGACACTGGTGCCGATAAACATGAGGCATTGGAAGAATACGAAGGCTCTGGACTTGTTTGGATTGAAGACAAGCCGGAAAATGCCGAATGCGGTTATAACTATGGATTAAATCCTTTACTGATAGAGCATGGACACAATATGCATCACTATCACGAAGGTGTTACTCTTGTTAAAAACTGGAAACACATTTACGAGATAATTACTGGATGACTCCATTAATACACAATTATTCAAAAGTGGCAGGTAAAACGCTACACTGGGATACTACCGACAATAAAGATTCTTATGCTAAAAATTTACAAAATCCAACGGCATATCAGCGGTTAAGTGAGCTTGGTTTTTTAAATACACAAATAGACTATTGTTATAACAGTCACGGATTTAGAACTGCAGAGTTTGATCAACCGTTTGATATAGTATGTTTTGGATGCAGTTTTACTATGGGAACCGGTGTCCACAGTCAAGATACTTGGCCACAACAATTGTCTGCTGTCACTGGATTGACTACAGCTAATCTTGGTCATGCTGGTAGTAGTAATGACACAGCCGTTCGATTTGCCTTGCACTATTTGCCATTGCTACGTCCCCGGTACGCTGTATGGTTACAGACAGATCGGCATAGAATTGAATTACTAGATGATTCTGTGCCAATGAGTTTGAACATTATGGCAGGCGACACACAAAATCCCTGCGCCAATGATTATTTTATTAAAACTTGGTTTTCCTCAGATGAGAATCAAACTTTAAATCTAAAGAAAAATACACTAGCATTTAAATATATTTGTAACACCATTGGTATTGAACCTATTATATTAGATAGGAGTTTAATAGCTACTCAGAAGTTTCCTGACAATGATGCTAGAGATTTAATACATCCAGGTCGAGATTTATATAAAACACTAGCTCATCGAGTAAAAAATATAATCAATGAGCTAGTGCTAACCTAGTCGGTGTAAAGTCGTAGCACAGAATCAATAATCCTATGCCGCTGTATGTCTTGATTGTCAAGACTACATACAGCTATACCTTTTACACCCCCTTCCCCGAGTCTATGGCACAGGTCTAACAAACCATTATTGCCGCGGTTTCGATCCGCTTGTTCTACGTCGCCCGTGATTACTATTTTTGAGCCATCGCCGATACGGGTCATCAGCATTTTACATTGGTTCGGAGTTGCGTTCTGCATCTCGTCCGCAATAATATACGCACTTTTGAAAGTCCGGCCGCGCATGAATGCCAGCGGAGCTATTTCAATTCGTTGATCATCCATCATGGCCTGAATATCAGGCTGACGATAATACTCACGAAGTATGTCAGTCAATGGGCGAACCCATGGATCCATTTTTTGATTCAAGTCACCGGGTAAGAACCCGTGCTTTTCATCTTCTACTCCCACTGCTGGCCGCGTTAAAACTATGCGATCAACATCACCTTCTCTAAACGCTTTTACTGCCGCAAGCATGGCCAAATATGTTTTTCCGGTTCCTGCTGGCCCTGCTGTAATCACAATATGCTGATCTGCATCTTGCAAAGCCAGCACTAAGCGTTCTTGATTTCTTGTGCGGGGCACAATATCAATAGGTCTTTGTTTTACTGGTTTTACTTGATCGAAGCGGATTGTATTTTCTTGATGTGTCATGTCATGACGTTTTTGTGATTTTGCTGCTCTTTGTCTACTCAATTTATACTCCATTGTAGTTGAGTTACTTCTAACAGCACCTTTTGCTGTCCAAGTATTTACAGAGCTAGTCTCTAAAGTTTAGTGTGGGTAGTAAATGATTCTAAAACGTCATAAGTATTAGGCTGCACTCCAAACATATTTTACTCCAGCATCGTGCAGTCGACCGCTAGGTCAAACTTTCCATTTTTTTGTTTTTCGATTGAACCAATAACGATTGATGCAAAATTTTTTAAAATCCTGATCAGGCGAACATTCAATAATTTCTCTGTTACTGGCAGTTATTAATGTATTGATATCCAGTTGATTGTAATACTGTTCTAAAAACTTTTGCAAGTCTTGAAAAAACATAAATCTGTTGCGCTCAATAACTATACCTAGCCAACTACAATAATCCCACCTTATATCATTGTTACCAAATATAGTTTGGCCCCAGCCTTGTTGCCCGGAAAAAACTATTTCCAAATGAGATTTTATTTGTTGCATGTGTTGTCCAAGCAAACTTTGTTGATTGTCTAAACACCATTGATAAAATGTTTTATAAAAATCACTCAGTTTAATATCATAGTGCCGGGCAGTAGTTTCGCCGATGGATCTTGCCCATCCTAGACTATGTACCGCCACTAAAAATTTTAAAAAGACAAAACAATCCTTGTATTCAGATTCTACCATACTATAAGTTTCTGTTACATACCAACCAAATTCTTTTGTTATATTATCATCAGAACAGGTCCAAAAAGATACTACTGGTAATCTTTTAACTTTTATTTGAAAACTTTCCATGTAAATTGGATCCATTAGCTCAGTATTAGCATAGGCTTCTGCCCAATGCCCGTATATGTATCCGTCAGGATTAATATCAACAATTTCTGACAGTCCATCTATCCAAGATTGTTTGGTCTCTCCAGGTAACCCTAACACAAACTCATGATAGGTCATTATGTTTTTTTGTTTGTAAAAATCCACAATAGATTTTAATTTTGAGTTGGCTATATTGACTCTTTTGACATTTACCAAAGTTGATTCATTAGAACTTTGCAATGCTAAAGTAATTCCACTACGATTCATTTCCTCTAAAATTAGACTCATATCAGTCACACGATCAGGATTGTTTTTAGCCCAAGTGGCCTTGACTTTTTCTGGAAAACCTTTGTGAAGAAATGACTGTCGAAAATATTTGGCAATTTCTAAATCTCTTGGTAATATGCCAAAGTTGCTGTCAGTTATTTCCACATAAGACACTTTATTTTTTGCAAACCAATCAATTTCTTGATAGACTCTATCAAGTGGGAATACTTTGATTTTTGAATAATAATCGGCACCTATATCACAAAATGTGCAACTGTAAGGACATCCTCGATTGGTTTCTAGTATAACATTAAATTCGTATGGGTAACGCTCAAAAAAATCATCAAATATACCAGCAAGGTACGGACTGGGATAATTGTTATCATCTCGATTTCTGGGACTAACAGGATTGGCTATCAACTGATTATGATGCAACATTGATATGCCGGGTATGGTATCAAACGATGTTTTGTTTAGTTTGGCCAATAAAATACGTTCCACCGCTATCTCGCCCTCTCCCCATACTGTAATATCTACTTGAGGATTTGATTGATGCCATTCCATTGTTTGTTGTATGTTTGGGCCGCCAAATATTGTTAGAACATCTGGATATTTTTGTTTTAGCAATTTGGCCATTGACAGATGATACTCGGTGTTCCAATTATAAGTAGAAAAGAAAACTACACTAGGTGACTCAATTTTTTCCAAATATTGATCAACTGGCAACTTTTCAAAAAAAATGTCACTTAGATAAAAATTTTCATTGATGCATGGATTTTGATTAGCATACGCCCATAGTGCGCCGGATGCATATGGCAAATAAACAATTTTATCAAACATGTCCTGACATTGAAAAAAGTAAACATTCATTATTCTAGTTATCTATTATTTGGCGATACTGAAAGAATTTAAACCGCTGACATTTGATTTTGAAGTCCAACAAGCATAAATCAAGAAAATAATACAAAAGCGCCAGGTGTGCGCTTTTTAGTTTAGTGCTACAATTCTGGTAAATAACTGTATGAGCAAAACTATTGATCAAGAAATATTTAAAGATGGTGCTGACTATTGGCAAATAGCCCAAAACATTCAGGATATCTATCTCAGTGAAGGTAGCTTGCTAACTCTGCTGGACTTTGAACGTGTGCTAGACGAGCTGGATTTGTATGCCTTTAAAAACTGGCAAATTGGCGAACTTGTCCAAGGTCCAACCATTAGCAAATACCGTGTAACTTGTATTTTTATGTGGCCCGAAAAACTCATGCCAGACCCACGCGGCGGACGTAGATTGTTGCCGTTTGATTGTGTGGTCAAGTATAAGAAAACACAAATGAAGGTGCCGATCAAGATTGAAGATCCTAGTGATTACCGACCTGGCACCCACAAAGCTCGCATAACAGAAAAACCCGTATGGCTAGTAGAAATATCCATGCCCAAAGCCTTGATGAGCGATATCCGCACAGGCTCAGTAGAATTAGAAGATCAAGATATTGATCTAGCTGACCTAGATGATGCTTACGAGCAGGATCTAGATCAAGAAAGTTATCAAAGTGACCAACAGGCCAACAATGCACAACAACAACTCCAACAACCTCAGCAACCTGCTTTCTGAAAGCCTAGGGTTTAAAGACCTTGAGGGCATGATGAAACCCACGGTTCACGTGGACGAATTCAGTTCCAAAATGGGCGACGATGATGACGTCATTGTTATCAGTTTCTTTGTGCGCGATCAACAAGCCGCTAAAGACCTAATGAACTGGTTTGAAAAAGGCTATGATTTTGTGCTGGATGCTGATCGTAGTCCCGGAGAAATCAAACCCAATCGTTATTTGGTCTATGTAGAAATTCGTCGACGCTCAAACGCTGGCGGCAATGTAGAGCAGTTGTTGGACGACTTAAACACCTTGACAGAATACCAAGACAGCTCGGCCTGGACCATGCACTACAAAGGTAAAGAAACACCTTTCAGTCGCGATGAGTTTGACAAGTTGGTTCCATTGAGCCCAAGAGCTTACCGCGAACGTTCGGAAAAAGATCTAAACGAAGTGCGTATTGCCGCTGGTGTTCCAGTGGTCGGCCGCTACGACAAACGAGATCGCGCACTACAAGCTATCCAAAGTGCCGCTGGCATACTGTAAAAATTCTAGCTGGACCACATAACATAGGTATATAATTACCTATGCAATTAAAAAGTTTTGGATGCAGTTTTATTTTTGGCAGCGATTTGTCTGATGCTGTAGCAACGCCAGGAAGCCTTGTAATTCCTAGTCAGAATACATGGCCAGCGCATTTGGCAAAACATCTAGGATATAATTACAATTGCTATGCCCGACCCGGGTCTGGAAATTTGCAAATTGTCGAGTGCATTTTAAATCAAGTGTCCAACAGTAGCGCAACAGATCTATTTGTTATCGGATGGACCTGGATTGATCGGTTTGATTATGTTGATACCAATAATAAATGGCCCGAAACAACTCCGTGGTCTACAATTATGCCAACAGACGATACTGCTGTAGCAAAAGTATATTACAGAGATTTACAGTCCGAATATCGAGATAAATTTACCAATTTAAGTTATGTTAAATTGGCCATTGACATTCTTGAGCAAAAAGGTATACCGTTCATAATGACCTGGCAAGACCCGTTGATGTTTGATCAACAGTGGCACATTACTCCAGCAGTGACATATTTGCAAGAATATATCCGACCATATGTGACTGCGTTTAACAACCAAACATTTTTAGAGTGGAGCCGCACACACGGATATAAAGAATCAGCACAGTGGCATCCACTAGAAGAAGCGCATCTGGCTGCGTCTAATTATATAATTAACGTGTTTGATAAAGAAATATCACATCACTAATTATAGGTCACTAAGTATCGTACTACACATTTCAAGGAAACAACAATGACACAACGCATATTAATCATGGGATTACCGGGTTCAGGCAAAACAACTTTGGCAGCCGCCCTTAAAAAATACATAGAAGAAAACGGCGATTTAGAAAAAATCAATCCTCAGCGAATGTTAAATTACGAAGGCATTCCAGGTCCTAATTTTATGAAGATAGGTGTAGATTGGTTCAATGCTGACGATGTGCGTAGAAAATTCAATGATTGGGATTTTAGCAAAGAAGGACGTATTCGTCAAAGTCTACGTATGTTACAATTTGCATTAGAATCACCGGGCGAATTTGTAATTTGCGACTTTGTTGCACCATTGGTAGAAATGCGTAACAACTTCAAAGCTGACTGGACTATCTGGGTAGATACTATTCGTGAAGGTCGCTACGCTGATACCAACGCGGCATTTGTAGAACCCGACGTATATGACTTCCGTGTCACAGAACAAAATGCAGAAAAGTGGGCTGAGTTTATTGGCAATCACATCATTGAAAATCGTCGTCGCCCTCGATTTGATTGGAAAGCGGAAACTGTGCAAATGCTGGGTCGTTGGCAACCATGGCATGAAGGACATCGTGCGCTGTTTGAACGCTTGATTGCTCGAACAGGTCAAGTGGTTATTCAAATACGTGATGTTCAAGGTTGGCAAGGGTCAAATCCATTTGAAGTAGAACGTGTCAAGGCATTTATTCGTCGTGACCTAGATCCTATCTATCAAGGACAATACGAAATACAAGTAGTTCCCAACATTGTTCACATTGGCTGGGGCCGCGGTGTTGGTTATACGTCAGGTGAAGAAACATTTGATGATGCAATTACAGACATTAGTGCTACAAAGATTCGTCGAGAGCTAGGCCTTAAATAGTGTCAAAATTCCACATTAGATTCAATACCAAACACGGTGGCAACACCAACTTGGTATGGCGTATATTTGAAGACGGTGTGGAACACTTGGCCTCTGATGTTAAGATCCACAGTCCGTTGTATACAGAAACCACTGTGGAATACGGAGAAACCAAGTGGAATGTGGCCTGTAATGGCCGCATTGTATGGGATGGTTCTGTTGCTATTATAACCGATAATAAAGACTAGCAAAACCAGCTAAATATTAGTATCTAACAAGGTACTAATACTATGCAAATTACACAACAACAACTAGGTGCCTGCATTGGCAACAATCCTTATCTAGAGCAATGGACCGATGCTTTAAATAAAATTTTACCTGACTACGGTATCGACACACCTGAACGTGTAGCGGCATTCGTTGCCCAGTCTGCACACGAAAGTGGTAACTTTACAGCCCTACACGAAAATTTAAACTATCGTGCTGTTACGCTAAGAAAAGTATTTCCCAAATATTTTACAACTGATGACGTGGCAGCGCAATATGCACAGCAGCCTGAACGTATTGCCAACCGAGTATATGGCGGGCGGATGGGCAATGGTCCAGAAGAGTCAGGCGATGGCTTTCGCTACTGTGGACGTGGACTTATTCAACTCACAGGCAAATCAAACTATCAAGCATTTGCTGAGTCAATTGAAACTCCTGTGGAGCAAATTCCAGAGTTTCTGGCCACATTTGAAGGGGCTGTGCAAAGTGCCTGCTGGTTCTGGGAAAGTAATAACTTAAATCAATACGCAGACTCGGGTGACATTGTAACAATGACCAAGCGTATCAACGGTGGCACCATTGGCTTGGAAGATCGTCAAAAGCATTATAATCACGCACTAGAAGTATTTGGGGCATAATGTTTACCTGGTTAATTGAACACACGCTGTTGCTATTGCCAACTTGGTTTTGGTTTGCAGTGGCCAGTGCAGGTGCAGTGCTGTATTTCTTCAGCGGCGTTATTCAGGCTATTCCGTTTACACAAGCACGGTTGGCCGGAGTATCAATCAAGTATATTGGACTGGCCCTGCTGTTAGGTGGTGTTTATTTGACCGGCGGTGCTGGTATTACAGCACTGTGGCAAGCAGAAATCAAAGCAGCCAATGAGAAAGTGGTTGTAGCAGAACAACAGGCTGTAGATGCCAACGTGGCAATAAAAGAAAAGATAGTGACAAAAATTCAAATAGTCAAGGAAAAAGTATATGAAAACAATCAAGCAATTGAAGCAAAGCGTGATGTTATTAACGCTGAGTGCAAGTTGTCTGATGATGCTTGGGTGCTCTACAACCGTGCCGTTAAAAATGAAGTGGCCGGCAGCACCAGCAGAACTACAGCAACCAGCCGATAACTTAAAGCCCTTGCCCTCTGACAAGAAAACCTTGGCTGACCTCATTGAAAATGCCAATGAAAATTACGGCACTTACTATCAGTTAAAAGAACGGTACGAAGCTTGGCAACAATGGTATGATACTCAAAAAAAGATATATGAGAGTGTTAAATGAAACAGCTATTTGTTATACTAACAGTGTTGGCACTAAACGGCTGTGCGTTATATGACGCATACATGCTAACTGGCTACGACTCCAACGAATATCGTATCATTACTGAAATCCGCACCGACGCTTATAACTACAAACAACAGTGTGCCAATCAACTCATGTCTGAATCCAATGCTATTATAATGTCAGACAAAACACAACTGTTTGAATTTTACAGCGAGCAAATTCCCAGAAATGATAACGGAGTCAGGGCCAGTAAAAATTTAAATGCAATAGCACAAGGGTTAAAAACTCAATATCAAAATAACCCTGCGGTATCTCCATTGTTTTGTAAATTAAAATTTGCCAGCATTGAAAATTCGGCCGCAGTTATACAACATGTAGTAGGGAGACGACCAAGATGACATTAGATACTTTACAATCATATCTAGTAGAAATTGCCAATACCAGCGATCCAACTTTTAGTCAATTTGCCAGTGATATTAACCAAGTGGTCGAGCAGGCCAAAGTAGGACAACTGAGCAATGCAGACGTAAAAGAAATACTTGAAGATGCCCAACGTCAATTGGCCATATTAGAGGACATGAGTCAACTGGCGTTCAAGGAAAAGTTAAACACAGTATTAACCGGGTTGATCACCATAGCCAGTGCAGTTTAACAATAAATAGCAGTATATAATAATAAGGAGCAGCTATGTCCGAAGAAGTTAAAGCGTTAAGCGCAAGCGAGCAAAAGAAAGAAGATTGGATGAACAGCAAATGGCGTCCAATGATGGGTTGGATGTATATGGTAGTCTGTATGATGGATATGGTTGTATTTCCTATCTTGTGGAGCCTATTACAAACCATGACCCATAGTCCTATTACACAATGGAATCCATTAACACTACAAGGTGCTGGACTATTCCACATTGCAATGGGCGCAGTTCTTGGTATTGCGGCATTTGGTCGTACACAAGAAAAAATGGCAGGAGCAAACAATGGTGGAGCAACAGCGCCATTAAACGGCGTTACCCCCTCCAGCGTTCCAGCGCCAGGATTTGGTGCCGCACCATCAGCGCCAAGCACAAGTTTTGTACCAGCACCAAGTTGGGGCACAACTCCAACAGCATCACCAGCAGTTGGCACCAAGCCTGCTGGCCCACCACAGAGCTTTCCAGCACTGTAATTAAAGGAGAAACATTATGTTAGATACATTATTTTGGGTAGCAGTAGGAGCATTTGTAGGTTGGAATTTTCCACAGCCATTCTGGGCTAAGATAATCCAAGAAAAAATTCAAACAATGATTGCGAAAAAATAAAATGAACTATATCATATCCGTATTTGCGTTAATTGCATTGATTGTTACTAATCCAGCTTACGCTGAAGCAAAAACTAAAGAAGTCTGCAAGGACAAATTAGACAAGGCCGGCAAAGTGGTCAATGGCAAAGATGGCAAACCTGTGCAAGTGTGTAAAAAAATTAAAGTGCATGAAAAGGTAGAAGGAACCAAAGTTCCAGAAAAAGCACCCAAGAAGTAATTGTTCTGGCCCCGAGCAAACAGTATAATTAATATGCTGTTTGCTTTTTCTTTGACATGACTGACTACTACCAAACTCTTGGCGTTGACCGCAACGCCACTCCTGACCAAATTAAACGGGCTTATCGTAAGTTGGCCAGTCAGCATCATCCTGACAAAGGTGGTGACAAAACAAAATTTCAAGAAGTTCAGGCGGCATACGATACTCTAGGCAACGAACAAAAACGTGCTGAATATAACAATCCGCGTCCACCGCCGGGGTTTGGTTTTCAACATCATGGGCAAGGACCAAACGGGTTTGATTTCCAAACTATATTTGATGTGTTTGGCACTAGATTCCAGCATCCACATCAACGAGCAAATCGCGCACAAATGACCTTGTGGATCACACTACAAGATGTGGCTCAAGCTGGTCGCAAAACTATCAGTGTAGGCACTCCGCAAGGCACACAAGTTATAGAAATAGACATACCTGCCAACATAGATGACGGCGACAGTGTTCAGTATGCTGGAGTAGGACCAGGCGGAATAGATTTGGTTATAACCTTTAGGGTTCATCCCAATCCCAAATGGCATCGTCAAGGACCTAACTTAACTGTGGATCAAGAGATAAGCGTTTGGGATCTTATTTTGGGCAAGGATATTATAATACACGATATTTTGGGCAATCAATTTACGTTGACCATTCCACCTAGAACGCAGGCCAAAACCACATTTAGATTAAAAGGTCGCGGGCTTGGGCAAAAAGGTAATGCGCCCGGGGATCTATTTGTGCGGGTAAATGCTGTTATACCTGCTCATATTCCACAATCATTGATGGACGCTATTGCCCAAACCCGTGAACAATAAATACCCATATAGATTGCAATTTAATTCAGACTGTAGTATAATAAATGTAGGGTGTATTACTAAAAGGAATCCATGCAAAACAATCCTGAAATTGAACAAATAGTTGATGCCGCAGTCAAAATGGCACGTGACAGTCATCATGAATATGTAATGACTGAACATGTTTTATTGTCGTTAATTAAACATGATCCCTTTCGTCGTGTATTGGAAAAGTTTGGCACCGACCTGACACGACTTGAACAAGAACTAGCGTCGTATCTCAGCAATATAGTCACAGTGGTTGCGGCCACTCCAGTGCCACCTAAAAAGACCAATGCACTTGAACGGGTATTCAATCGAGCCTTGACGCAGGTGCTGTTTACTGGTCGCAGAACTGTCAGCACTTTGGATTTATACTTGGCTATTATGTCGGAGACCAATAGTCATGCACACTATTTCTTACTTAAATTTGGAGTGAAGAAACAAGAGTTTGCAGAATTTTATCAAGCAAATTATAAACAAAGTGATGTTAAACTTACCAATCAACAAGCAACAGAAATACTTGCTGAGCATTGCGTTTGCTTGACTGACTTGGCACGAGAAGATCGTCTTGAACCTATGATTGGCCGCAGCAAAGAACTGGATGAAATGATCACTGTGCTGGCCCGTAAATTCAAAGCCAACGTGTTAATGGTCGGTGATCCTGGCGTAGGCAAGACTGCCATCGTTGAAGGCCTGGCACAGGAAATGCAGGCCAATCGTGTGCCGGAGTTTCTTAAAGGACACGAGCTGTGGAGTTTAGAAGTTGGCAGCCTGCTGGCCGGTAGCAAGTATCGCGGCGAGTTTGAAGAAAAGTTCAAGGCAGTTATTACTGCTTTAGAAACTAAAAAGAATTGTATTTTGTTTGTGGACGAAGCGCACACCATGCAGGGTGCGGGTGCAAGCAGTCAAGGCAGTTTAGACATGGCCAATATGCTTAAACCTGCTATCACCCGTGGCAATATCAAAGTGGTAGCGTCAACCACCTGGGAAGAATACTACGAATCGTTTGAAAAAGATCGCGCACTCATGCGTCGTTTCCATCGTGTGGGCATTGATGAGCCTGATGATGTGACCACTGAGCAAATCCTTATTGGACTTAGCCCACGTTTGGAACAGTTCCACAATGTGTTGATCGACACCGAAGCCATTACGGCCGCAGTTCATTTAAGCGGTCGTTACATACACGATCGTAAAAATCCTGACAAGAGCATTGATTTATTAGATGGTGCCTGTGCCCGAGAGCGTGTTAAGGATGCCGGCAATGTAACCGTCAACAAGCAAATGATCATGGAACAGCTAAGTCGAGTCACAGCGGTTCCGTTGGATCGATTGGAAAATGAACGCAGTGCCAAAATTGTTGATTTGGAAACAAATATCAAGCAAAAGTTATACGGACAAGATGTGGCTGTGGATCGTGTGCTGGAACGTGTTTATATCAACTTTTCCGGTATTGGCAATGCCAAACGTCCTATTGCCAGTTTCTTGTTCTTGGGGCCAACAGGCACAGGTAAAACAGAGTTGGCCAAATTGCTGAGTGAGCATTTGGATATGAAATTGCTCAAGTACGATATGAGCGAGTATCAAGAGCGGCATACAGTGTCGGGCCTGATTGGCGCTCCTCCAGGTTATGTGGGCTTTGAATCTGGCACAGTAGGCGGTGGCAAATTGATCAGTGATGTAAGCAAAAATCCGTTTAGTATCTTGCTGTTTGATGAAATTGAAAAGGCTCATCCGGACGTTGTTAATATTATGTTGCAGATGCTGGACGAAGCTCGTATTACATCCAGCAGTGGCAAAACAGTGGATCTTAAAAACTGTATTATCATCATGACATCAAACTTGGGTGCCAGGGATAATGAAAACAACAACATTGGCTTTGGCCAGTCATTGGAACGTACCGGTAGTGAAGACAAAGCCATGAAAGAGTTCTTCAAGCCCGAACTACGCAATCGTATTGATTGTGTATGCAAGTTTGACAAATTAGATACCTTGGCTATTAAGAAAGTTGTGCTTAAATTTGTTGATGAACTTAAAGATAGTTTGTTGAACAAAACCATCCGATTAAACTTGACCGAAGCAGTGATTGATATGTTGG
>Ga0209296_1001099_pt1 | contig 21639 bp, 18 predicted proteins | sample S_130206_EF_Meta_FD_187319 | JGI IMG/M metagenome (GOLD analysis project Ga0209296, IMG submission 187319) | Freshwater microbial communities from Lake Simoncouche, Canada to study carbon cycling - S_130206_EF_MetaG (SPAdes) (version 2) | ecosystem: Environmental > Aquatic > Freshwater > Lake ...
AGTCGCATGCATCTACTTGCCAGTAGATCCGAGCTCCTTATCAGTCGCATGCATCTACTTACCAGTAGATCCGAAGCCGCCTACACCCCTCTGCGTAACAGGGAGTGTATCAACAATGCGCACTTCCTTAATCCAGCCCATATCAGGCGCAACAATCTGGAAATAGCGAGAACCCTTGAATCCACTCTCCTTAAAAGCGTCAATGAAAGGCATTGGTGCAACAACCCAGATAGGCGCCTTCAAGCCACCACGATAGGAGCTGTCAATCACACCCTGTGAGTTCGCCATCATCATACCCGTCTTGTAAATGGAAGAGCGCGGGCATAGCCAGAAATGAACATCCTCTTCACTACCATCACTATTCACTCGGACCATGCGCGCAGCAGTTCCAAGATCCAGCAGTGTAGGTGAACGACCCTCTGCCAAAGGAACAATCTCGTAATCCTTCACAACGAAGAGGTCAAATCCAGCATTATCAGGCGACCTCTCTTCCACACTCTTATAATATTCACGACCCTCCTCTGTAGGTAGAAGCTCAAGACGGTAAGACATTATATCTATACTATTTCATGGCCTTCAGCCCTCGTCAATTTTGTGATTGTGGGTCTAAATATATACTGTGAACACACACTAATGGACAGTATTACTCTACCTGTAAGTTTGGGAGAAGCCCTCGACAAGCTCACAATATTAGATATTAAACTCCAAAAGATTAATGACTCTCGTCGTGATGATGTTCAGAAAGAATACGACCTTCTAGATAAGACACTTGAGTCATATAGGACTCGCTACACATATTATTACAAGCTTCTTAAGGAGATTAATCTAGAAATCTGGGAGCTTCAGGATAAATTCCACGGTAAGGATACAACTGCTGAACAGGGCGCAATCATCTGCAAGAAGATTCTGGAGGAGAATGACCGCCGTTTCCGTGTGAAGGCCAAGCTCAATCATGCCGCTGCATCCACACTCAAGGAGCAGAAAGGCTATGCAAAACGCAGGGCATTCGTCTATGGCCATCTCGGTCTTGGTGACATGTTCTGGATGAACGGCGCGGTTCGTTATCTAGCCACCGCATATGATGAGGTCGCAGTGGTATGTAAAGAACATAATAAGGCGAATGTTATTGCTATGTATCTAGATGATCCTACAATTTATCCCTTCGTGATTAAGGATGATTATGTTCTTTATCCTTTTGATATTAAACGGAAGATTATTGAAGAGCAGGGAGTAACTGTCTATGCATGCGGCCAGCATATTCAGGCAGCCATCTACGAGTTTCCTCACAGTTTCTACGATGATTTTGGCCTAGATCGCAGCATTCGTACCCGCTATTTTCACGTACCTGAAAGCCCAGAAGCCATTCAGCTCTATCTTAGCATTTCAGCAGTTTCACCCAAATATATTGTAGTTCACCAGCAATCTTCTTCAAAGACTCTTCCTATTTGGGATGCAGTCAGTAAAAAGAATCCTGCTATTCCGATTCTAGACGTGAATACAAATCACTATCCTGAGGGACATCCCTTCTACACCATAGCCCAGCTGGTTGTAGGCAAACCCCTTCTTCATTATAAGACTCTCTTAGAGTTGGCAACTGAGATTCACCTCTTGGAAAGCAGTCTATACTGTTTCGCCAGCCACCTAGATCTTTCCACTGTTCAAGGCCTTTACTGTTATGATGCATATGATAAGTCAAATGAACGTCTCGGTATATTTCTTACAGCCAAACTAGATGCGTATTAGCATAAAGATGTGAAACAAGAACATGTAGTATAATGAGCGTAGCTTTTATAACAGGAATAACCGGCCAAGACGGCTCCTATCTCGCTGAACTTCTTCTAGAAAAGGGATATAGGGTCCACGGACTCACCAGACGCACATCTAATCACCAAAATCTCACACGAATCAATCATATTTTAACCCACCCCTTCTTATCACTCCATGTTGGAGATATTACGGACACATCTGCTCTCAGCATAACACTCTCATCTATCTGGAATGCTCACAAAACTACAGCATCCGTCTTTGAAATCTACAATCTGGCCGCCCAGAGTCATGTCCACCAGTCATTCACAATGCCAGACTATACTGCGAAGGCGGATGGTCTCGCACCTCTTGCCATAGTGGACTGGATCAGGATTCAGCCCGACTCTGCTAAAATACGATTCTACCAGGCGAGCACTAGCGAACTTTTCGGCAAGGTACAAGAGACGCCGCAAAGTGAGACAACTCCCTTCTATCCACGAAGCCCTTATGGAGTTGCGAAGCTGTATGCTTTCTGGATTGTGAAGAACTACAGGGAGAGTTATGGCATTTTTGCCACGAATGGAATTCTATTTAATCACGAGAGTCCTCGCAGAGGGGATGATTTTGTCACTCGCAAGATTACCAAGAAGATTGCAGCGATTGTTGCTGGAGATGCCGAAACTCTAGAGATCGGAAATCTGGATGCTCGCAGAGACTGGGGTCATGCACGTGATTATGTAGAGGGAATGTGGCGCATTCTTCAACACGATAAGGCCGACGATTTTGTTCTTGCTACGGGCAAACAACACACAGTGCGAGAATTCATAGAATGCGCCTATCAAATCGCAACAGGAAACTACATTCATTGGGAAGGGACGGGTGTAGATGAGCGCGGCTATGATATGAAAACTGGAACTCTTAGAGTTTCTATTAATCCAGCCTTCTTCCGTCCAGCGGAAGTGGAGACTCTCGTAGGAAATGGGGAAAAGGCTGCTCAAGTCTTAGGATGGCGGCCAACAACCTCATTCCCGGAGCTTGTTCATGAGATGGTTGATGCGGATTGTTTAGATGCCCATTCTAAAATTGAGTCCAAGAACGCCAAAACAACCACTTAGAAAAGCCGAACTATTACAGAAGAGGGATGCCATCTGGTTTAGTTAGACCTAGTTCAGAGATTGAACCTATCGTAGGTATTCAGTTCGGAATCTTTAGCCCTGACGAGATTGAGAGGCGATCTGTGGTAGAGATTACAAACGCTGGTACATATGACGGAAATGAGCCTCGTATTGGTGGTCTCTTTGACCCTCGTATGGGCGTTCTAGATAATGGAAAAACATGCCGCAGCTGCGGCCAGACAAATCATAACTGCCCTGGCCACTTCGGCCACTTTCGTCTTGCCCGCCCAGTCTATTACATTCAGTTCTTCCCGCTAGTCTTAAATGTTCTGAGCTGTGTTTGTGTTCGTTGCAGCAAACTTCTTGTTGATAAAGCGCATCACCAGAATCTTATTAAGCGGCGTGGAGAGGCAAGGTGGCGTCAGATGCTTAGCTTAACCGCTAATATTGGGCGCTGTGGTCAAGAGACAGAGGATGGATGTGGTGCTAGGCAGCCTGACCGCTATGTACGCGACGGTATTGCCCGCATTGTCGCAGAGTGGGACAATATCGAGGGCCCAGGTGCGCCTGAGAAGACAGACAAGGTCAGGAAGGAGCGTCAAGTCCTAGAGGTTGAGTATGTTCTCCGTCTCTTCCGTCGCATCACTGATGAGGATGTTGACTTCATGGGTCTCAGCCGCTATTGGTGCCGCCCCGACTGGATGATTTGCACCGTCATGGCGATTCCTCCACCACAGGTTCGCCCCTCTGTGATTCAAGATAATAATCAGCGCTCTGAGGATGATCTTACACACAAGCTCTTTGAGATTGTCAACACGAACAACACACTTCAAGACAAGATTAACAACAATGCGGCCAAGAACATTGTGGATGAGTACACTAACGTTCTCCAGTATCACATTGCCACTCTTGTAGATAATCAGATTCCTGGTGTGGCACCGTCTGCCCAGCGCAGTGGTCGCCCTCTGAAGTCGATTCAGCAGCGTCTTGGTTCCAAAGAAGGCCGTATCCGCTACAATATTCAAGGCAAGCGTGTAGAGTTCTCAGCACGTTCTGTTATCACGCCAGACCCCAATATCTCCGTTGCTGAGATTGGTGTTCCTATGAAGATTGCGATGAACCTGACGGTTCCTGAGAGGGTCACTACCTACAACAGGGACCAGATGTACAAGCTCATCCAGAATGGCGCAGACAAGTATCCTGGTGCAAAGACGCTTGTACGTGCGGATGGTCGCATGATCAGTCTCAAGCATGTGAACAGTAAGGAGATTGTCCTCTATTATGGCGACGTGGTCAATCGTCACCTTGCCGATGGAGACACGATTCTATTTAACCGACAGCCGACACTCCACAGAATGTCTATGATGGGACACAAGGTCAAGGTGCTACCTTACAATACATTCCGTCTGAATGTATCAGTTACAAGTCCTTACAATGCAGATTTCGATGGTGATGAGATGAATGCGCACATACCACAGAGCTTGGAGGCGTCTACTGAACTCTCTGAGATTGCGGCCGTTCCTCACCAGATTGTCACACCTCGTCACGCCAAGCCTGTGATTGGTGTAGTTCAGGACTCTCTTGTGGGCTCTTGGCGTATGACGAGACCCAAGGTGAACTTCAATCGCCGTGAGTTCATGAATATGCAGATGTGGAACAAGCGATTTGAGGGTATTATGCCTGAGCCGGCTTCTATTGTTGGAAACAGCAAGCGCTTCTCAGGCCAGCAGATTCTGAGCCAACTTCTTCCCCCTATTAATCTGGAAATGGGCAACAGTTTCATGAAGGATGCCAAGACATCGGATGAGAAACGCGACAACTATGTTGTTATCAAGGAGGGCAAGATTACACAGGGTATCATGGATAAGGACATCTTCAGCAAGCCGTCCAAAGGTATTGTTCACACGATCTTCAAGGATTATGGCTCTACACCCACAGTAAACTTCATTGATGCCATGCAAAACACTGTTGAACAGTTCCTTGTTTACAACGGCTTCTCAGTCGGTATCAGCGACTTGGTGGCAGATGAGGACACTCGCAAGGAGATGGACAAGGTTATCAAAGCAAGGAAAGGCGAGATTGAGAACATCCTTCTTCAACTCCATCTTGATCTCTTTGACAACAACACAGGTAAGACGAACCAGCAGGAGTTCGAGGACAAGGTTTACACGGAGCTCAACAAGGCCACTGAGCTTTCAGGTAAGATTGGTCTATCCTCTCTCGCAGAGGAGAACCGTCTCATTGCTATGGTTCGTGCAGGCTCCAAAGGCTCAACCATTAATATTGCTCAGATGATGGCGTGTGTGGGACAGCAAGCTCCTGAAGGACGGCGTATTCCTTATGGTTTCTCAGACCGCACTCTACCACATTACAAGAAGTACGATGACGGCGCAGAGGCGCGTGGTTTCGTTGAGAGCAGCTTCATCCAAGGACTTACGCCACAGGAGTTCTTCTTCCACGCTATGTCAGGTCGTGAGGGTCTGATTGATACGGCTGTTAAGACGGCTGATACAGGCTATATTCAGCGTCAGCTCGTTAAGGCGATGGAGGATCTCGTCATCCAGTTTGATGGCAGTGTCCGCGATGCTCGCAGCAACATTCTCCAGTTTCACTATGGTGAGGATGGTATTAACTCTACAAAGATTGAGAATCAGAGTGTCGGCCTCTCCAAGCTGACAGACAGCGACATTCTCTCACAGTATTCTGCCCAAGGTGCTGACATGACAGGTGTATTTGTAGAGGGAACGGTAATCTCCCCTGAGGAGACGGCGGCAATGGACGAGTTTGCTCGCCAAGTTCTACAGGATCGCAAGATGATTGTAGAAGAGGTACATCGCAACAAGGATGATACTGGCACATTTGCCAGCGTGAACATTGAGCGTCTCATTCTCAACACGAGTATCAAGTTCCAGTTGAAGAAGGATGAGCCGACTGACCTTCTCCCTGGCTATGTCATTGATGGAATCAAGAAGGTAATCTACAGAACACAAGCCTATAACCCTCTCTGGGCGGCGATGCTCCGTTTCTACCTCGCACCCCACAAGATGATCATGAAGCAGCGTTTCACGAAGGTTGCATTTGATACACTCTTGGAGCTCATTGTACTCCGCAACTGGCAGGCGTGGGCACAGCCTGGTGAGCAAGTGGGTATTATTGCAGCACAGTCTATTGGTGAGCCTTCAACACAGATGACGCTTAACACTTTCCACTTGGCAGGTGTGGCTGCGAAATCCAACGTGACGCGAGGTGTTCCCCGTCTGAAGGAGCTTCTCAAGGTGACAAAGTCTCCTAAGGCGATTTCGCTTACCGTCTATCTGAAGCCCGAGTTCCGTGATGACAAGGAGAAGGCACGTGAGGTCTGCCAGGATTTGGAGCTCACTCTTCTCAAGGATGTTACAACTCGTGCAGCGATTTATTATGATCCCAACGATGATGCCACAATCACCGACGAGGGAGATAAGGATCTGATTGCATTCTACAAGGCCTTTGAGAAGAGTACCGCCACAGATGAGAACGGTACACCTGCAGAAGAGGAAGAGATCTGGAGTCGCTGGATGCTGCGTATTGAGCTGGATCGCGAGCGCCTCTTCGCCAAGAATATCTCCATGGAGGATATTGCGTTCGTCCTCCGCCAGCGCTTTGATGATGAGATTCACCTCATCTACAGCGATTTCAACAGTCCCCGTCTTATTATGCGTATCCGCCTTCCTGCGATTGCAAAGTCGGGTCTAGACGATTTGGCGAATCTGAAGAAGTTCGTCAACCGTATTCTGAACGGTATTGTTATCCGTGGTGTGACAGGCATCAAGTCTATCAAGTTCCGTGAGGACAAGGACCTCTTGGAGTACAAGGACGGCAAATACGAGAAGGTCACGCAGTATGTGCTAGATACAGATGGTACAAACTATCAGGCAGTCATGAGCCACCCGATGGTAGATGGTCGCCGCCTGGTCTCATCACATGTTCACGACATCTTTGAGAATCTCGGTATTGAAGCGACTCGTGCAGTCCTCTTGAATGAGATTATCACGCTCTTTGAGGCAGCAGGTGCTGATGTGAACTTCAGACATCCTGGTCTTCTCTGCGATGTAATGACACGCGCTGGAAAGCTGATGTCTGCCGATCGCTATGGTATCAACAAGAATGATATTGGTCCTCTTGCTAAGGCGAGCTTTGAGGAGACAGAGAAGATCCTGCTGCGTGCGGCCGTCTTCGGTGAGGTAGACCCAATCACAGGTGTATCTGCCAATATCATGACAGGCCAGGTCATCCGCGGTGGAACGGCCTTCAGTCAACTCCTCTTGGATGAGACTGCATTGATGCGTCTCCAAGAGAATCTGCCACCGGTTGCTACTCTAGAGGAAGAGGAGGAAGGACCGACCGATGAGCAAGTGGAGGACGAGCTGCATGAAGATGCGGATGACATGTGCTCCAAGACGAGGTTGCGCATGAACATCACGATGCCGACGGAGGCTGTCCTGGTGAATGAGCCTGATGTTGAGATGGTTGTGCTCGAGGATTAATAAACGGTTAAAGGCTGAAAACAAAATATAAATATGGAGACCGATGAACAAAAACCCCCGTGGAAAAGCGTAGGTTTTTTTTCAAATACAAATAAACCTGAGGTAACTGACTATGGTCCCTGGCCACCTGAGGCTCTGAAGAGGGATCCAGATCTTCAGCGGTGGAAGGACGATATTGCAATCTATGAAAAGGCGCATATCTGGGAACTCGCCAAGAAGATGGCGAATCCATATGAATGTATCTATACCCAGGACGATTCTCATTTTCATCCGTCTATCTGTATGTACAAACCATTGAGTCGCAGTTTCTACAAGATGATTGAAATCCTCTCTATTCTCCAGTTTTTTGAACGTCTTCCAAAGACCACTCACAAACTTCGCACAGCGCATGTGGCTGAAGGTCCAGGAGGATTTATAGAGGCCTTCTTTGAGAGAGCGGACAAGGCTAAAAAGATTATTACAGCCACTACAGCCATGACGCTAAAACCAACAGACAGTCAAACGCCAGGATGGAGACGAGCAACCGGCTTTTTGCAAAAACACAGGGAAATCACTCTTCATTATGGGGCGGAGGGAACAGGAGATATGTACGTCAAGGCGAATCAGGAATCGTTTATTCAGGCTACCAAACCTGGTGTTCATATCTTCACTGCGGATGGTGGCTTCGACTTCTCAACAGACTATCTTCTCCAGGAAAAGAGCATTTACCAACTTCTTATCTGTTCATCTCTCATTGGTCTTCAGTGTCTCGCACCAGGCGGCTGCTTTGTCCTGAAGTTTTTTGATATTTATGCAAAACCAACACAGATTCTCATATCTCTTATTCGGTCTTGCTTTCAGGGCTGGACTATCTATAAACCGGCCACGAGTCGACCCTGTAACTCTGAGCGTTATCTCTTATGTAGAGGATATCGTGGTATCAATAAAGACGTTATTCGTATTCTTACAGAAATGGAGTCGCAGAGTGTGAAGGGTTTGTATCCTATTGTAGCAGAGCTGGAGGACAAAGATATTTTTGAGAAGAATATCCAGCAGATTGTCAAGACGCAAAAAGCAGCTCTCTCAGATGCGGACCTTTACATTAAAGAGCCACTTCGATGGAAAAACGATTTTCGTTCCCATTTTCAGCGGAGTGTAGAGTGGTGTTCATTATTTAATATGCCGGCTCTTCAACGACAGCCATTCTCTACTGCTGTTGAAGCTGTGGTTTCACAAATGTCTGCACGAGCCGCTGTCCTACAATCACAGAAGCCTGGTGTTGAGAAAGATCCCCGTCGCCCATTCGGTCTAGCATTGCCAGCATCGTCTGTAGAGTGTTCTTATGATAAGGCTCATCCCCAAGAACAGACTCAAATAACTTTGGATAATCACGAGCAAACTCAGGTAATCGTTCCGTAATACTGGCGATTGTGAGACCATCGGCTTTGTAGGCCTCACATCGCTTCACCATCGCACGAACATACTCTGCCCTCTCTTTGGCAGAAAAGGTATGCTGTCTGGTGGCTGCCTCCGCCGCCGCTGCTTGAACACCATCTGGATTGAGCGAGTCCATCTGACGGAGATGTAGTTTTTCTCAGGGTAGAAAAACCGCAAAGGAACGTAGAATGGATAACACAAGCCGCATAGGTAACTTCCGAGAGCTTATACGACAAATCAAACAGGCTACCATTGATGGTATGGTATATGAAACTCAGGATGTTAAGATACTGAATGAGGTAAAATCCCGTCTTTCAGAGATATTTATCATTCTACGTGATGCTCTGAGGGGACAGCCGATTTCTAGCCCCCACGTTGCAAAACTATTCAAACCCGTCTTGGAACCTCTCCCAGATGAAGATACACGCACTAAGATGTTTTACTATCTTCGCCGCGACCTTATTATGTTTCCTCTTACACCAGACCCTACAAGAATCAATTCCGTCTCGGAAAATAATAGCATGGAAGGAATAGAGTATGGACGAGCATAAGTTTGAGAAATCTATACCTTATAACTCGAGTGTGGGATGCCCTTCAGGCTATCGCAAGCGAAGTGAATATACGGCTGCGTCTGGAAAATATGTTCCACCTCGCTGTGTCCGTTCTACATCACCTTATGAACAGTCAAGTAAGGAGTTCAAGCGCTCTACATTAAAGAAGATGAAGGCGAGACTTGCTCAGGTGGCTGATAAGAAAGGCGATGAAATCAGTTGTCCGAAAGGATATATTGCTCGCGCATCTTATGCTCGCAGATACACGACTTCTGTAAGGCAGAAGGGATATACGGTCAAGAAAGCTTCCGGTACAACCTATAAAGTTTACCCGAAGAATGAGACACTCTATGTTCCTGCTGCATGCGTAAAGGATCTTGGAAAGCCTGGAAAGGGTGTTTCCGATAAACAAGCCATCGGCCCTCTGCGAAAGGGCGAGATGACCAAGTTCGGATATTCATCTAAACTCGGCGAGGAAGCCAGACACGAAGCTCTAAAAAAGGCCGTGGCAGCCCTTGGAGTGCTCAGCACTTACAGAAAGTTGGATGCTGTTGCCAAACTCAGTATGAGAGTTGCCCCCGACTCTTCTCGTATTTTTGCGGCAGACCGTGATTGGGTTGAACAAAAGTTTGGACCTCTTCGTGCTTTTTAAAAAAGCTATCTCTAAAGAAGAAATGAGTACAAGTATTCTGATAAGTGCTCTTGTGCTTTTGCTTGCCGCTAACTTTTTAATGATGTATGTGACTCCTTTTGGTATGACAAGCCTAGAGGGTTTCCAGGTCAAGGCAAAGGATGCCAGCGGCAACAACTTCCTAAACTATGGTTTCCAGGCCACAAAGGATGCCAGCGGCAATAACTTTGAGGATATGGACGAGGAGAAGAAGGAGAAGTTTGCTAGCTACTATGGCTTCCAGGGAGCAAAGGATGCCAGCGGCAATAACTTTGAGGATATGGACGAGGAGAAGAAGGAGGGTTTCGCTAGCTACACACTAGCAAACGGTGGCGGTACTGGCGATTCCTATGAGGCCATTGGCGCTTTTGATGGTGTTCGTCTCAAGACTGGCAACTCCTCCAGCTGGCGTTTCACTTCTCCGAATGAGCCTCTAAGGGGTCCTGAGTTCAAGCCAGGTCCTGACAGCCTCTTCATGTTTAAGAATAACCAGTGCAAACCCGAGTGCTGCGGCGCATCATTCAGCTGCTCAGGCGGATGTGTTTGCACAACCCCTCAACAGCGCGACTACATCAACCAACGTGGTGGAAACCGCACTCTACCCGATGATGCCGTCTAAATAAATCAATATTAAAACAAACAATTACAATAGATGCCGTCTATTATAATTGTTGGTATGGGCGCGGCAGGTCTCCTTTTACTACATATGTTTCAAGCTGAAGGCATTTCTCCAGATGAAATTATATGTATTGATCCATTTTTTGATGGAGGTGATTTACAAAGACAGTGGCGTTTCATTATAAGTAATACACCATGGTCTAAAGTGGTAGAGTCTCTTCAGCTCTTCAATCCGGCTTGGAAAGACACTACTGGTCTAGATCCGACCAAGACAACACCTCTTTATGAAACAGTTAAAGCTGTGCGAGAATCAATCCAGTCCTATTTGAATAAGTGCCATATGGTCTCAGGTCTTGCGACCGAATGCTCGCATTCAGATGGAAAATGGAAAGTTAATGTTGGATCTAAACTCTATGAATGCAAACTTCTCTTTCTCTGTTTTGGCAGTCAGCCCAAATCACTCGCCTTACCAATACCCTCAATCCCTCTTTCGACGGCTCTCCATCTACCCTCTCTAACGACAACTATCAATAAGAAGGACCGTGTTCTTCTATTTGGCACAATGCACAGTGGAGCTCTCATTCTTCAAAATCTCAATAGTATTGGCTGTAAGACGGTCGCCGTGTATAAAGGTGCCAAGCCATTTTTATTCGCAAGAGACGGTGAATATGATGGAATCAAAGAGGATGCTGCAACAGCTGCTGATGCCATTTTAGCTGGAAACTATACAAATCTAGAACTCATCACCTCAGATGATATGCCAAAACTAGCAAGAGCTCTCCGAACATCAGATTGGGTTATTTATGCGATTGGATTTGAACAGCGTACTGAAATACGTTCCACTTTCAATCTAAGCAAACATGATGGCACAACAGGGCGCTTATCTGCTCCTTCATGCTGGGGATTTGGAATCGCATTTCCAAATACAACAACTCTCCCGGATGGAAGTATTCATAACGATGTAAGCTTATTCTCATTCGCATCTCATATCTTAAAACAACGTGAAGCTATTCTGAGTGAATGGCGAAGCGTCTGAGAAAATTACACGATACAAACTAGAGATGAGCAATCTTGCTTCGGGTAGAAACTTTCCAAATCAGAGGCCTATGGGAATGTCCGATTCAGCCCCGCCTACAGCGCCCATGAATAACAGTCTTGTACGTATGGCAAACTCCTTTGGTTCCAATATTGACAAGTTAAATACTCAAATTCAAAATAGGTTTAACTCAGTCAGTGATACGGTTCGTAATGGTGTAACGAATACGGCAAAAGCTATGAATCTTCCAACTAGTCTTCCTGCACTTGCTGCACCCCCTATGCCAAATATCCCCAAAAATGTATTTGGAAATACAGGTTCTAGGAATGCTTCTACATCTATCTTCACCAGTAACGCTGGACCCAAAAACAACTCGGCCGCTGGTAATGGTGAGTGGAAGTGGCCTTTCGCTATCTTCAGTCTTTTAGTGATAATCTTTATTGGACTCTTCTATTTCTTTGTTGATGAGATAAAGGCTGGGTATGAGAATCTTATTAATGCGATTCGTAGCTCAATGGGTGCAAATGTAACCCCTCCTGTTCCTATCACAACGACCGCTCCACCTCCTACAACGCAAACAATACCCGAGACACCTGAAACACCTTCTCAACTCCAAACACAAAGCATCGTTGAAAGTGTTCTTCCTATCGGCGGTCCACCTGAGGTCTTTAATGTAAGCAAGAACGATTTCACGTATTATGACGCTGAACCTCTCTGCAAGGCTCTTGGTGCTGAGCTTGCAACTTATGATCAAGTGAAGGAGGCCTACGGAAAGGGTGCCGATTGGTGCAACTATGGCTGGACAAAAGGTCAGGTTGCAGTCTATCCCACACAAAAAGCAACATGGGAAGGACTTCAGAAGGGCGATGACAGCGATAGAAGTGCGTGTGGAAGGCCCGGTATTAACGGCGGATATTTTGACAACCCTGATATGAAGTTCGGTGTGAACTGCTATGGACCTAAGCCTAGTCAGTCAGGTCATGACGAGGCAACTCTCATGAAACAGGGGCGTATTCCACAGACAACTGATGGGCTCAAGATCCAGCAGAAGGTCAAGGAGTTTGAGGCTAAGGCTGACGAACTGGGTGTGCTTCCTTTTAACAAGAGCAAGTGGGGCTCATCTTAAAAGAGTGTCTTAGTAGATGGAATCCGCCAAGATATACGCTCTTCAGGAAGCACTTCTTGCGCAAGGAAAGAGTTGGGGTGATGTTGTATTCTATGCTGAAGAGCAAGTTAAAAAGAATATGACAAATGCTGAACGTAATGCGAAAGCCGCAAATACAAGCTCTAGGATTGAGACTATGATGAAAGCTGCAAATGTTGAGAAGAAAAAGGCAAAGTTTGTTAATCGCAAAGGACAATTAAAAAAGATTGCTAAGATGTGCAAATGGGAGTGCCAAGGTGAAAAGTGCTGGGCACACGAAGAAAAGGCATGCCCTTATATTCACAAAAATCAGAAGGGTTCTAACAAGAATCACGCAGTCACTCTTAAGAAGAAGGGTGGATCAAAGCGTTCCACTCATCGCCGTTCCACTCGTCGCAATTAGATAGCTGAGAAATACCCATTCGCCGAGTCAATCAAATAGGGATCCCGTGTATCCTCCTTATTCGCTTGCATATTTTCCTCATCATTGAGGCCAAGTATGTCATCGACAACAGTTGTTGCAGGAGATTTGTACAAATCCAGAAGAGTCCATAGACAGAACTGTATACCCGCTTGCGTTTTTACATCTTCTACATCGGACCAGCGAGCCCAAAAAGACCAGAAATCGTCCCACAGTTCATCATGTAAAACATAATAATAATGATTATAATCTTGCTCTCTATAATCCCAGTTGAGAACTTCATTGCAGACCCGCCCATGATAAATATACTGAGCAATACATTCTGATATGCGGTGATTATTGCATGCAAAGGTATATCCTGCTGTCTTAAACATCGGAACAATACCATTGTTAACAAGCTCAGTAATCAATAACTTCCGTGGAACATCCTCCAACATATCATAGACCACCTTCTCATTACACCAAAACCTCCACATCCGACCTCTCCGAATCTCAGCAAAACTCGTATTCATTTCTCAATATACCTTTGTATTTATCTATCTATACATGGTCATATGCCTTTATATTGGAGGCAGTGCTGGTGGGGGTGGTAGGGGTGGAACTGCAACCGTCTGTTTCTTAAGACGCTTTGTCACATCAACCGTCCGATGTGTCTTTAAAAAACGTATAATGGCCGCAGTCTCGTCATTTGTAGCCTTACCAAGCCTTTTTTGTTCGGCAAAGTAAGCATGGATTCCCTCTTCTATACGTCCCAGTGTAAGGGGTTGAGTGTGTCGCTCTTCACCCACCAGAAGCCTGCCACCTTGAACTTGGATTACGGCATTCTCCATATTATTTACACGAAGTTGTTGGAGAATTTTCCCTTCAAAATCGTCTCTTACTTTCCTAGCATTGGTTGTCTGTTTAGAAAGACTCGTTGTAAGATTATCGTAATGAACCCAGTTTCTTACATAGTTTCCGAGCTCTTGTGTATTCATTCTATAGAGAAAAGCGAAACATCGGAATCCTACGAAACCGCATAAGATCCACCCTTCCGGAGTTGAAAGAGTATAATGACAAGCGTGGAGACAACCAGTAGCAGTAGAACCGCGAAAAACACACATGTTAGCAAAATATACGGAAACACGCGCTCCATGAGATGATTCAGCATCGGGTCTAGTAAAAATACTTGAATCTGGCGACGTGTTTCGTCGCGATTTATATAACGGAAAACCTTCTGGAGAAGGGCGTCGCTCATCTGTACACTAGACCTAAAGCAAAGAATATGATTCTACGCAGAATGGAGTTTTCCTCACCTATTTGGGATGCTCGTACATCTGTATATAAAATTACGATTCGGACTTCTTTGACTTTGGCCTCCGAGCCACAATATGTGGATCTTTCGGGAACATCTTATACGATTGAGTCACCCGACAAGTCCTCCGATGAAATGAAGAGTATTGTACAAACATTTGTTGCAGCCCTTCTTGCAAAAGATGCACAAGCAAAGTGGTTTTCCTCTAGATTGAAGGAGAGTTCAATTCTCAAACGGCTAGACCATGTGTGGGTAGAGTCTGATATGAACCCGGTGCATGAATGGAGTATAGCACACTGGTCCCCTATCTTTCTGGAAGTGGCTAGTCAAGGCTTCACCATTCACTGGCGGGTAAGCCGTTTTGAGGAATCAACACCACAAATCTCCTCCCGATTCCTTGCTATTTCACGCCCCGAGTCTCCGACAGCACAGTCGCTTGATAGGCAAGTAACTCACGAAGCATGGAAGCAGATTACGATCCAGCCCAGTTTAAAGATGGGGATGCCTGCGGAAGAGATGGAGACTGTCAATGATATCCCTTTCACGAATGAAAATACGGCAATTGATTTCCAGCAACAAATGCGTGATAAAGATGCTCTTCAGGAAGCTCGTCTACGGCTTGCCCTTGCTAAACTGAAGGCTAATCGTCTTTCCAACACATATTACCAGAAATACGGAGAGACCTTTACGGATGAGGAAGATTATGAAAATGATAGTGAAGATTCCGAGTAGTTTTCAGGTGGCATCTGGCAAAAAATATAGACTACCACTAATACAGGAACAAGATGACCGCTTCTTACAGTTTTGAATCCATTGCCGCAATCGGTGTAGTTGCTCTTCTCGTCTTGAGCTTAGTCTATCTACAACCCGGCCTCTTCAAGAAGGAGGGTTTTGAGGGAACATTATCAGCTGCTTCTAACTACTCTGCACAGGCAGGCGAGACAAGCGCCCCTGGTGAGAAATCACAAGAGGATGTTAGACAAAATCCTCACAATAAGGGTGGCGATGTCGCCCCTACGGAGGTCCCTGGCCCTGCAAAGTTCGGCGATGCAGAGAGCCCTGCGGGATGCTATCCCCGCGACCAGCTCACACCTGGTGAGCTCCTCCCTAAGGACATGAACTCCGTCTGGGCTCAACAGAACCCAATGGGTACTGGCTCTCTCAAGGGCAAGAACTTCCTCTCCGCTGGCGCCCTCATCGGTGTCAACACTGTTGGACAGTCTCTACGAAATGCTAACTACCAGCTCCGATCTGAGCCGGCAAATCCTCAGGTTCCTATCTCTGTTTTCAACAACAGCACCATCGAGCCTGACGTGAATCGCCGAAACTTTGAGGTCAGCTAAATAGACTTTATATGAGTAGTAAAAACTAATTTTAAATAAGGTATCTGTATACCGCTTATTTAAAATTATGATAGAATGATAGAATGAGTTTAAAGAGAGCCTCTACGGCACCGCCCCTATCAGATCGTGAAATAAATAGGATACTTGCAACTTTTTCAGCCAAGAATCATATGACAGTTAGAAATATTGTTAAGGCAACTATTGCAAAAGCAGTAAAGAATAAGACGCTCAAGGCGAAGAAGAAAAGAAATGTACAAACAAGACGTAGACGATAGATTATCTGTTGAATCTTTAATTTTAAGTTCAAATGGTAGAGACAATGACTGATTATTCAGACTTGTTGTCACATGCCTTTCAAAGAATGAAAACTGTATTTGGATCCTCTTCATATGAGATTGTTGATGTAACTTCAACGGTGGATGGTAAAAGCTACAAAGTACGTGACATGCCTGATAAGCAAAAGGCTGCTGATATGCTTGCACACCTCCGTCTTCGTATGAACAAACTGAAGATGCATGTAGAGTCTAAGTTTCCTGATAAACCGCAAGTTAAGCAACTTAAGACTAACTTCAAAGCTGAGCCGCACCGAATTCTTGAATCAACACCCGATGCTGAATATACAAGTTATAGTGTGAATAAGGGTGAGGCGGTCCATTTCTGTCTTAGACAGAGGGGTGATGATGAACACGAAAAACTTGTCGAGAGTGATATCATGACATTTGTTGCTATCCACGAAATGGCGCATATGATCACTGAGGCTGTGGGACATCCTCCAGAATTCTGGAATAACTTTGGCTGGCTTCTTCGTGAAGCTGAGGCCATTGGTGTATATAAGCACCGCGATTTCCGTGAACACCCTGTCTCCTATTGTGGGATGAAAATCACAGACCAACCAGTCTATGACGCCAAAAAAGACGGTGCTGATGTTTCAATCGGAACTGTTTCATAATTGTAGTTATTTTTATATCTAAAACCTTTTAGATGTTAAAAGTAGATGACGGACGAACAGGTCCCAGTTCCGGCTAAGACCATTGGAACTATAATTGAAAGTATAACAAAGCCTCAACCACTCTCTACTTTTTATGATTCCGCGAGAAAACTGAGCGTTATTCTTCACAGAAATGCAGCCGATGCCGGTAAAGATATAGAGCTTCCGCCGATTTTCCCCTTCTTTCGCGTGTATGATCTCAAACTCGCCATATTCAAGCATCTCAAAAACAATGAGCTTGCGGCAGGTATTAGACTCTATCCAGAATACCAGTTCCTCTCTTTCTCTCAGATTGCTGGAACCCGCCGCGCCCTAGATTTCCAGTGGTTTGTTCCAGGACGAAAGGTTGTTATGCAGCTGGCGAAACCTTTTGATACTCAGAAAGCGAGACGTGTTGCAAAGGAGTTCGTTGATGAGAATGGTACGAAGCGTCTTTTAACACTTGTGGATACTAGCAAGATTCTTATTGAAAACGCCCTGAAGACGAATGAGCTACATTTGTATTTGTATGATGATATGAAAGAGTGGGTTGGTGAGCTGTCCGAGCTGAAATGGAACGGATTCTTACGCCCTTATTTCCCAGACCTCTCTTATGAATCCGAGGAGATTGATAAGAAAAAGCTGGAAAAACGATATCAGCGATTCTTGAATACCACATCTCTTGCAGAGAATCTGAATAAACTTCTTACAGAAGAACTCGATATTCGTTTCTCAGGTGTTCGTCGTCTTCAGATGCGATGGGAGAGTACTGGTCGTGTTGATGTAGAATCTCTCTTCTATACAACCCCTGTCACAGAAGCCAGACCTTATATGCGGTTAATACCCAATAAGGGAGTGGCCATAACAAAACTCCACCTACAAGATGATAATACTCCTGACGCGGATCTAGCACGTGTTCTTAAACAATGGACGCGTGAGAGGAACCCAAATCCTGAGAATGATTATGTGATGGCAAAGTGTGTTCTCAAAGCTGGAGAGTTGCAGCAAAACCCTATCTATGCAACACTCCGTTTCGGATACTCTCACAAAGAGGAATATGCTGATCTAACTGTTTTACCACCGAAAGGTGTAAGAAGACTGGATACAATCTTCACAGAGACTGAAAAAGATGGTCGCAAGAAGAGGGTTCTGACGCAGTTTGAAAAGGGTATTGACAAGCTCCCTTACGCCTCTGTCCCTATCAAACTGCAAAGCGCCAGTCTGGATTATATGATCCAACTTCCAGCAAAACCCATCTTCACAAAGGCGAATCTGAAGGCCCGCTTGGCAAAGTTCCTCCCATTTTTCCAGGAGATTCCACCTCTTCCTGGTGTTCAACCTATTGCCATGCTCCGTTATAAATGTGTAGATAACTTTACAAATGAAGGGCGGATTAGCAGCTTCTTAACACAGTATGCAAACCTCAAAATGGTCAAGGGCGAAACAGATACTGCTATCCTCTCCGTTCTGGAGGATGAATTCCAGCTGGATACTGATACTGCCCAGCAAGCTCTAGGCAACTGGCTCAAATCACGCGGCGAGGTTGTATTGTCGGCGGAGGGTGAGACGGTTGAAGCAAATAATACAGGCATTGATATTGCAATCTTTGCACAACACCCTTTCTTCTCTTTCCATCTTCATAATGTTTCATCGGAGGAAAATCTTCAGCGGGTTCTCAACCTTCTCTCCATCCTCTTTACATCTTCAGACGAGAGTCTTCATGTCTCTACGAAAATAGCTGAAAAGATAAAGATTGTTGAGGAAGCGGCGATTCAAGAAGAGGTAGCAGAAGCAGAAGCAGAGGCAGAATCAGAGCCAACAGAAGATGTAGGTGACGATGATTTCTGGAAACAGTTTGCCGCAACGGAAAGTGAACCTCTAGAGGAAGAGGTGAGAAATGAGTATTTATTACCGAAAGATGAGCCGATTAATGCACCACCTGTTGCCGCAGTTGCTGAAGTTTCTGCTGCACCTGCAGCGGATGGAAAAATCATCGCAGACTTCTTTCTTACAAAACTCAAAGAGGCAGACAAGAATCTGTTTGATTACTCAAAAACACACCCCTCACTCAAGAAGTATGTAAGTATGTGCGCGGCGAATGTAACACGTCAACCGGCTGTTATGAGCAGAGCCCAGTTCTTAGAGATGAGAGACGAAATCTACGAAGAGGACCTCAACTCGGATCCGCCCCGCATTGCATTTGTAGAATATCCTCTTCAGAAGGATCAAAAGGCTCTCCCACGTCCTGAACAATCGTATGAAGAAGTGTTCTATTTTCTTCGCTTTGGTACAACGCCTCAGAAAAAGGCAGAGAACTACTATGTGTGTTCCAGATACTACTGTGCTCGCGACGAACTTATTTTACTGGAGAAGGATTTCAAGGGAACAAAACTAAGACGCCCTGTGCTAGGCGAGGATGGAACTGAGCGCACCACAAAAGATCCAAATACCTGTCCATTTTGCGAGGGAAAGGTGGTTAAAAATCGCCGTCTTCCTGGTATTAATGAGACAGTTCTTGTACGTCTAGATGCTCCAAAAACACAGGGTGGTATCTTTCACAAGTATATTGGTTTCTTAAAGAGGACACCACACCCAGAGGGATTCCATCTCCCCTGCTGTTTTATAGATAATGATACTGTGAACGAGGATGATAAATATTATGACAAATTCAAGGATATTCGTCAGACTGAGGTTGCAGCAGCAGCCCCTGCTAAAGAGGCAGAACAACAAGCTCCTGAGGTACGCAAACGTGATGAACCCATGTTCCCACAACAGCCTTATATTACATATATGGCTCGCGCTTTTACAAAATATATCGTCGGATCCGAAAAACTCCCTCTTGAAATCGATGAAATAGATGGCCCACAAATCGGCCTTCTCCCTCCAGTATTAGATGAATATTTCAAACAAGATATAAGCAACTTCATTAATCCTAAGACACCTCACAAGCTCAAGCCAGATGCCGAGGGTTTCTTAAGGATTGCTGTTGAGAATCGTGCACGTTTCAAGACAGACAGCTTCCTTGCCGCGATTGCACCCTTCTACATGCAGCGAAGTGCACGCGAAATGAAGGCGCTCATTAAGCAATCTCTTCAAACACAGCCTTCCGTCTTTTTCCAACTGAACTATGGAAACTTCCTCTTAGAATATTATGATATTCACATGAAAAGCCCATCAACGGCCTTTATTCAGAGGTGGTTAGAAGGTGCTGACATGAATAACTGGAAGGATCTTATTGCTGGACCCAAGAAAACCAAAGTTGTCAAGCGCTTCTACATGAGTTATAATAGTTTTATGGGTTGGTTAGATGCAGAAGATGGTTATAAAAAGGGCTGGATTGAAAAAGACGATACCATGAAAGAATATAGACAAATCGCCTCTCTTCTAGCACAACCTGATTTCATTCTTCGTATGCCTAACATGGATGATATAACAGAAGAGGGTATGAGACCAGGTATTACATTCATAGTTCTAGATGTTGATGCGAATGGTTCGTTAAAAGTGCGATGCCCACCTTATGGTTTCAATAAGAGCGTGCATACAAATAACGACGTTGCATTCCTTCTTCATCATCACTCTGGTGTCTGGGAGCCTATTTTCCACGTATCTAAGGGACGCTATAATCTCTTCTTCCAGAGAGGATGGAAAAAGGATGCGGAAGAGATTAGCTGGCCAAAAATCGTTAAGGAGAGGAAGCGAGAGTTTGAGTCACTCTGTTTAGCTGAACCAACTCTCTCTTATGCAACACGACAGGTTGGAAGAAAAAGACTTATTCCTTCCAGCACTCTTTATTATAAACTCTCAGCGAATGAGGAGATAAATTTCAACGGTTTACTACGCGACCCTTATAATCATTTGACCGCGCTCGTATTCAAAACTGCAGAGGGGCTCATACCAGTTCCATGTATTGATGATGGTAAAATCTTTCCAGCAACAACCGTCTATCTGGATTGGGGTGATTTAAATCCCACAGCATCTCCTAAAGAAATCCTAGAATTCTACGAAAAATATATTGTGAATGAAAGTGAATTTCAATCAAGTAATGGGGACATTCTTTATAAACCGATTCAGGTTTGGTTCCAGAAGGATGGAGATAAGGCAAGGATATTCGCCATTCTTCTACGAAATAACGCAATTCTACCTGTCAAGAGAAATATGCCTATAACTTTAGTAAAAGAGGGCGACTCCTATTTTTACGTAAAAGATCAATATAAACTGGAAGCGGTTGAAAAAACCTCTGATGAACTTGAGTGGGAAATAAATAAGCAAATCCTCGGACTTTCACGTTCACCTCTAGTAATAGAAGAGGAAGAGAGAGAAGCAACTACTCTTACAATGAAAGAGGTCTCTGATATCTTTGAGCACCTGCGAATCACCTTTGCAAAATGGATTTCAAAGAAGGGCGATACTGGAGAGGTTCGCAAAGAGCTGGAGGAAATCATCTATGGTGTGGATGACAGAGGGGTTTATAAAGCATCCCTAGCAGAGAAGCGCAAGGAACTCTACGCATATCTTGGACCAAAGATATTCTCCTGGTTTTCAGATACAGATTCCGAAGGCCGTCCTACACTCCAACGGGTTGACTGTACTTCTCTGGATAAGGGCGCATGCTCTGGCCGCTGTGTCTGGAATACTAAGGGTGCAGAGGGACAATGTCTCATTCACACACCCAAAGACAAGGTGGTTGAGAACTTGGATGTTGATATCAAATACCTCCTCTTCTTCAAACTCATCGAGGAGCTTCTAAGATTCGCAGAAAAGCGCCGCGAACTCTTTGATGATGATGTTTCCCAGA
>Ga0209296_1001101_pt1 | contig 21613 bp, 10 predicted proteins | sample S_130206_EF_Meta_FD_187319 | JGI IMG/M metagenome (GOLD analysis project Ga0209296, IMG submission 187319) | Freshwater microbial communities from Lake Simoncouche, Canada to study carbon cycling - S_130206_EF_MetaG (SPAdes) (version 2) | ecosystem: Environmental > Aquatic > Freshwater > Lake ...
CTGCATAATGATTTCCATTAGCATCTTCAATAGATACACTTTCCTTTTTCATTTCACCACTATCAACATAATCAGCTGCGGCATCAAGATAATCTGCTGCTTTGGTAATTTTTGATTGAACCCAAGCCTCAATATTACCTTCACCCCTACCAATTTTTTTCCTCAGTCTCTTTGCCGCACCAATAATTGTGGAAATCTCAGAACGAGCCATTGAATACTCGTGATCGTATGCTTCTGGAAAATTTCCTGGGTATGGCATTGTTATATTATAATCTTTTTTTGAACCAATTATTTCTGCTGGCAAAGAAAATGCATCCCAATATCTTGGACCATACTTGCATTCAGTTCTTCTTTCAAGTTTTTCACATTTTGGGCAATATCTATCTGCTCTTTCACGAACTGGAGTATCCCAATCATACCCAAGTGCATCAGTACTTTCAGAATTTACTGGAACACAATTTGGAACTATTTTCTTACCTTTCTTTTTCATACCTTCTTGCTTATAACCATCCCAACATTCTTCAGATTTTGTTCCCCAATTTGCCGCACCAACTTTACGACATTTTACAAGTGCTCCAGAAGCATATGCACTTGGCCAAACATCATAGCGAGATTTTACTTTGCTATAACAGGCATCCTTTTTACCACTACCTTTTCCTGGTTTATCCTTTACTTCTTGGAGATCCATTTCTTCCGTCCTTACGTTTGTTGGTTTTGATGCACCAGTTTTTTCTGGTTGATTTGGGTCTAAACGATTTTTTCTTTTAAATGCACCCTCTTCTTCTTTTGCTGATAAATCTCTTTTCATTTTTGAACTGCCACATTTTGGAGTAGAAGTTTGTCCAGGTTGGCGAGCACATGGTTCTCCCGAAAACTTTCCACCCAACTGAACCCAACCTTTTTTTCCAGTAGATGATTTTGATTTGCCAAACCAATCACGAAGACCTTGATCGCCGGACTTTGCTTCTTTTACATCTTTAAACTTTTTATGATGCTTTTTAGCATCTGCTTCCATTTTTTTCAAACGAGTATAATAATCTGGAATTTCATCCAAGTGCTGTAGAGCAATGTCCATAGCAAGTTTATGATCTTTAGTATGCTCGTGCTCAATTGGTTCTCCCATGTCCAGTTGCTTTTGAATAAAGGAAACCTCCATACGATGTTTCCTAGCAATCTGAGCAACAGATCTATGGGGTTTTAGATGATCCAATGTATTCTAATCCTTACTCTTTATTATTTAGAAAACCTTGTTTGAGTATTTTTGATAATTCTGATGTTGATCCAACAAATAGTGCAGTATTAGTGACATTATTTGTTGTCTTCGGACTGTCTTCTTCAATATCTTTTAGTTTTTTCTGCAAGTCAATTAACTTATCAGTCGTATCCGCAACACTCTTAATGAGTTGTCCAGCAACTTCATATGCCCTTGCACTTCCTCCTTCTCCGGCAAGTTCCATAATTCCATTAATTGCTTCTTGACCCTTTTCAATCAAAGAATACAGATTTGCTCTACTATACTCATAATCCTTTTTAATATCATTAGAAGTTGGATTAACAACTTCAACATCAGAAGAAGATTTATCTACCTCAACAATGCTTGCTTCTATATTTAAAGCTTTGCCAATAATATCATCCATAGTTCAATAATCAAATATCTTTTTGTTGAGTTGGGCTAAATTTTTTGGAATCGGAGAATATTTGAATTGTCTCATTAAATCCAAAGTCATCATCTGGTCCAGCATTAAGAGGATCTGGAGTTACGGTATATCTCATTTCACGTTTTGCACTATTAACATCAGTTCCTGCATATGTATCAACCTGAACTTTACGGATAAGTCCATCAGTAGTCGCCGCAACAGGACCGAACAGATAAGTTTTGGCAGTAAATCCAAAAGTATAAATTAACGATCTTCTTGTGGAAAAATCTCCTTCATAATCATCTTGAAATGAGACATTATTCAATACGATGGGAATATCTCTTTTTTCTCCAATTGATTCAACTAAATCAATAGTTATATTGAAGGATGGTTGGAAATATGGTAAAATTTGCTCAACAATTTGAAGGGCATCATCATTTAATTTGGTAAGAACCGATAACTCAAATCCAATATTATATGGAACTGGCATATAAACTTTCTTTAAATTCACACCATCACTGGCTTTAAAATTTTGAGTAACACCAGATTTTCTGGTTGCATCATACTGTATAGACACCATCTCAAATGACATTCTTGGTAATGTCATTGCAATTGGTTTATTTAATTCTTGCTGTTGTTGAATTTTTGCAAGAAACTTTTGTGTAGGTCCATATGCAAGAGGAACCTTCATTTCGGATAAAGTTCCGTCCTGAGCATCTTTATGCCTAATATAAATCTCATTAAATAGAGTTCCAAAACCAATAATGGTTTTTCTTATAATTTCGTGATAATAATAGGTTCCTAACATTAGTAATTACCAAAGGGATTTGATTCTGAAAAATCTAAAATTTGATCTGCCGCTGTTTCAATCTGTATATTTTCTGCATATGGATCATAAAGATCATATGCCTCAAAAGATTTAACACTATATATCGCAGAAGACGCCACTCCTATGACAGTTTCTCCTGGATAGAATCTACCTGTATTTATTGATACTTTAAGAACTTTTTCACCACTTTGATTTTTCCAACTCTTAATAAATGCTCTTGTACCAGAAATAGATCCAACAATTTCTTCATTATTCTGAAATGTACCTATTCCAGTTGCCGGTGGAGATGAAATTGTAACGGTAGGATTAGTAGAATATCCAGCTCCAGCATTGGTGATTCTAAATCCACTTATAACTCCATTGGAAATGGTAGCAATTGCCGTTGCAGTCTTTCCAGATCCAACAGGAGGTGCAATAGTTACCGTAGGAACGGTGTAATAGTTACTTCCAGCAGTTGTCAAACCTATCGTATATACCGCATTATTAACAATGCTTGCAGTAGCAGCTGCACCTGTACCACCCCCACCACTAATTGTAATATTTGGTACAGAGGTGTATCCAAAACCACAATTAGTTAATTGGATAGTACTGATAGATTTTGATCTAACAGAATCAGTAGTTATTGCCACTGCTGTTGCCCTAAGTCCGCCAACTGGTGGAGCATCAAAGGTTACAGTTGGTGTAGAAGTATAATTTGATCCATCATTGTTGAAGTATATTTGTCCCACTACTCCAGAAGATGCTCTGGTGGCAGTTGCTGTTGCAGTTACTCCTGCTCCAACCAATATTAAAGTTGTAATATAACCAACATCTTTTATAGTGTCTTGAATTTCTTCAATATTAGTATCAATAAGTTCATCTTCAAGTTCAAAGAGTTCGCACTTGAGATCATAAACATAATTTTTACCCAATTGATAAAAGGGATTTTCAAATTCTACTCTTTTTATTTCAAAAATTCTTTCTCCAAGTGGAAAATAAATTAAATCACCTTCTTTTGGACGAGTTGCAAATAACAAGGATGAACCATTATCAAGATTAGGATCTGCCTCAGTTCCAGCAAGAATATCCTGTAAAAATGGAGTAATGAATTCCTCAAATCTTTCTTTTGAAATTGTTAATGTAATTTCACTTGTTAATTTAAGTCCAAATTTTGACATAATATCATAATTAGCACCATACCCCTCATAATTATTGAGATATGCTTCTATAATAAAATTACTATCAAATTTTGAAGACTTAACTTCTTTAATAATGTTATCGCTATCAATATATTTTCTTGGAATATAATATACTTCAATTCCAAACATTCTAAGATGTTCGTTGACTAAATCCTGTACTAAATTTTGTTCTCCTGAAGAACCTTGTAAGAAAAAGGGATTGAGTGCCATTATCCGATAAAGTCATATGGTGGTAATTCATAATCCATAGACATTCTTGATCTAATATCTTCTATTTCTTTTTCTGCATCTTCATAAATTTCCCTACCATTAAGTTCAATGCCACCTGGCAATTTAACTCCTCTAAATTTGATAAGATTTTGTCCCCACTGTCTCTTCATAAGTGCTGTCAAGTATCTCTTTAAGAAGCTGTCATTATAAACTTTTGTGAAATCATTTGGATCCAAAATTCTATAGCAGTCAATAACAAAATAAGTATCTGGGAGTTTTTGTGACCAATCAATATCAATATACAATCTATTTTGTCTTTTATTGAATCTTATCTGTTTATCAGTTTTGAGTAAAAAGTCAATATCTTCAAGATATGATTTAACCATTGCATACTGTAGCAATTCAACGGAGTTGAAATAATATAAGTCATTCAAGAATAATTGGTATTTGATACTAAACATACCACCTGAAATGTCACTAGTATCAAATTTGAATACTTTCTCAATACCTATGACCGAATCTGGAACTTGAATATAATTTGAGGTTTCGTAAAAATTAAAACTTGTTGTACCATATCCTGCAATATTTGCAGTTGCTGTTGTTGTTACGATTCCAACTCCAGTATTTTTTTGCGCTTTTCCCCTATCTACATCTGCCTGTGTAACCTTATATTTCAGGTACATTCTCTCCACACCATCAAAATGGCGTTCGTGGAAATACTGAAGAGCATCATCAACTAGATCATCAATTTGATCATCATCAATATTAATCTCTAGTACTGGAGCACCTAGTCTTCTTAAACAGTAATCAATTAAATCTTGTCTGGTAGCTGGTTTTGCCATCAGTAGGTTCCTCCATCTATTTCTGTAATTGTAACGTCGCCATCAATTTCTATATTTTTTACAACTAAACTATCAAGATTTAAAGTTCTCTGAGTCACAAATTTTTGTGTTGAAGCATGATACACAGCAATTGCACCATCTTCAAGAACTGATGCATCTACATCAAATAATTTTGTAAAAAGAGTTGGAACAGATCCCGTAGCTAGTACTTTGGTCGCTGTCTGAGCACCTATTCGTACTCTAGTTGTTGATTGAGAATCTACTTTGACTTTAATATCTGACATTATCTAGTTACCCCTCCTCTAACTAATGCCATACCTTCAACTGCTTTTGTTTTATCATAAGATGATCCAAGACCACCTTGTTGGAGCATTACATCATAAACATATCTACCAGGTTTTAATGCTGCTGTCTTAGTTGAAGTCAGAGAAATTGAAATGACCCCATTGGAAGCATTTACAATTGAGCATGCAAAAGAAACTGAATTTGTACTAGTGTAAGTTTTTCTCAGTTGAGCTGTCACCCCATAACCAACCAAAGTTTTTGCTTGGTTACTTGCAGTATCTTCTAATTCAAAATTTGTATAAAAGTCATATCCTTGCTCAATAACAATATTTGCTGCATATACTGCCATTTTTTCAAAAAAGATCCTGTATTGTATTTATAATCAAGATTTAGATAGCATTGATATAACTTCTTGCTGATGAAGATACATCTTACAATACAATTTTGCAAAATTTCTCAATTCATCTTCACTCAAATCATCAATAAAGCGAGCATGTTTCTCATACTCAAACATTTTATCTATACTAGATAGATCAATTTCTTCTGGTTTCATTAATAAGTTCCTTTAATAAAGATTTTATTTCACTAACTTCATTCTTTAATGATTCAATTTCTATTCTTTGATGTTCTCTCTGATTTAAAGAATTTACATATTCATTATACGCTCTATCATCATAATTGATGATAGCACCACTAACCTCATCTCTATAAAGATGAGGGTAATCTTTTACTGGAATCATCATCTGACTGCAAGAGTTCTAAGATTTTTAATTTTTGGTGGGTATGCTTGATTAGATCCAGCAAAAACAATTTTAATTAAATATCCCGTAAATAATCCAAGATCACGAGCAGTAAATTCATACTCAATAAATTCTTCCGCAACACTTGCTGGGGTAAATTTATCTGGACGCCCATTATTTTTGAGAGGATCAATCACACCATATAGATAGCTATCTGGGGAATTGGTATTTGTTAAATTATCATACCCAGGGAATAGTTCAAATACTGTGCTAACTTCAGTAGAATCTGGTTTTACAAGAGAATAAAGAACTCTAATATCTGCAGATGAATGTCTATATGCGGAGAATATAACCTTCAAAGAAGTTGCTGGATTTTGTAGTTTAACTAGATTAGAGACATAGATTGCAGCATTTGGATCATAAACCGCAGAATTAACTCTATTATCAAAAGCATAGTCAGTAATTGGTTGATTAATTCTATTGGTTCTGAATTCTGTAAAAGCAGTATCTAAGAAAATAATTGGAGAAAGATTTGGATGTGTTGTCTGTAAAGTAATTCCAGTTGTAAATGATTTATTTCTTGGTAATGTAGTTAAATAAGTATTTTCATTGACTTTAGAGCATACTGCTCTAACCGAACTCAATCTATTGTTTTTATTTAATTCAATTGATTCAAATCCTTGATCAACAAAAGATACTTCAGTTCCAGAAGCACTTGTAGCACTTACTGTTCTAATTTGTGCTGTTGCTGAGGTATAATTTGCTGGGGAAATAACATTATATTTGGGGAATATTGAATTAAATTGTATATTTTCAGTGGCAGTGGCATTAGAACCACCCAATGTTCTTTCATCTACAAATGATAATTGTGGGAATCCAGAAGGACTATTATCTGCAGTTCTATTAATACCATTTATTGAAAAATCAATAGGTACATAGTAACTATCAATATCCATATTCAGAGAACTAATTGATTGAGTTACATTATTAATTCTTCTCAAAGAAACTCCATTAAGTTCATACTTATAAACATTTGCGTTTGTTGCGTGATCTTCAATCGTTGTGGAATCTTGACCTCTTGTAATTGTTTGCAAGGATCCTTGCCCAATAGATTGATATTGAATTAATTCATTATCAATCTTAATATATCCTGGATTTGTAGATGCAACAGACACGCCTTCAAAAGTTATAAATCTTGAAGTATCAGCAACACTAATTGTAGTGTCACCAACATTTAAGGGAGATGATAGTGTTGTAGGTACAATATTTGATTGAATATTATTCAATACCAACTTGTTAGTTGGAGAATACATTTGATGCTCAAAATGATTAACCTTAATATAATTCCCACTATATTGGTTTGAATATGATGATGAGGTTAAAATTGTTGTAGTTCCAAGTCCAATTGCATTTCCAGAGTTGTCATAATAAATGAGAGCCGCATTTGGGGTAAATGATTGTCCCTGAACTGAAGATAAGTAAAGAGTATCAACCTTACCACCATTATCCGAAATAGTCAATTTAGCACCCAATCCAGTGCTGCCAGCAGAAGAGGTGACGATACCAACAACATCACCAAGAGCATATCCACTACCACCAGTTGCCACACTTATACCAGTTACAACACCACCAGTTTGTGTAATATTCAGTGTTAATCCAGAACCATTTCCTGTAATTGTATAGGTGCTTATGTTTGCTTGGTTGGTATAGTTTGATCCACCAGTAAGAACACCAACAGAAATTGCCGAAGAACCAGTACCAACAATATATCCATAATTATATGGTTTAGAAGCATCACTAACCTTTCTTCCTGTGGTTAGAATACCAATCATAGGTGAAGAAATAGTTGTCGTAATACCAACTTTTAAGTTTCTTGGTAATGTTCTTATTGGATTAACTTCCAATACTGGAACATATCCATTACTCTCACTTAATGTTGGGTTATAGAAAAATGCCGTTCCAGAAGTCAAACTAAACTCAGCTTTATAAAGTTTAAACATCAAATCTTGATATTGATTTGCTGTCCAGATTGATCCATTTTGAGATTTGAATAGGCTTCCAAGAGCAAACTGTCTGCTATAAATTACACTATTTGCATTAGATCCTGATGCATTGACAGTTTTCTTGCCCATCTCAGCAATCCAAACATTATAAGCATCACTCTGGGGGGATAAGAGGACAATAGCATACTCTCTTCCTGGGGCAAGATAGATTGGATACTTGAATTTGACATTTGTTACAGATGACGCATCATTAGAAATATTAACATCTGATGGGCGAAGTACAACTGGATCTCCTATTCTATTTGTTGTAACTGTTCCAAGTTCAACAGTTCTTACTTCAACAGTTACAGTTGCATTTCCAGTATCTTTTGATTGGAAGAAGAGATCTACTGATGTTAAAAATACTCCTTTGTCATCATCTGTAAATCCATTTGCATCAGGAGATTCAATATTTCCACCAACACTAAAACTTTGTGCTAAAGGATCAACATAGTATTCTGTTCTTGTGATAGTTATATCCTGACGATATAAGTCATATGTTCCTTCAGATTTATATTGTTGTTGTGCAGATGATGATTGATAATCACCTGGAATTGGTGGTTGATTTGTTGAACTTGTTGTCAGTTTATAAGTTTTAGTTCCAGTACTAAATCTAACAGCTGGTGATGGATCAGCATTTGGATCTCTGAGGAAGAATGTTCCAATAAGATCCCCATAGTTATCAGAAATTAATCTGAGATCTTTTACATATGCAACAGCACCACTGGTTTGCCCAACCAATTTCATCCCAGTAACAACATATCCAGAATATTTACCCTGTGCTTCCTCAGAAATTGAATATGTATCAACATTCAATACATTTGAGGATGCACTATAATTGGTTGTTTCTAAAGATTGTGATGATGAATATGGGTTAATATTATAAGTCGTTGTCGGTGCATTATATGGTCCGAATTTATGGTTTGGTGAAGCAACTCTAAAAGTAATCAGATTGGAACCACCAAAACTGCCAATAACAGTCTCTCCAACTGTAAATGCTTTAGAAGCACCATAAGTTGATAGTGAAGATGATGGAGAAATTTCAATTAGTTTTGGTATAAAATCAACAGACCCATTTCCATCAAAGAATTGATAAAATCTGGTCGATGGTTTTAAGTTTTCCGCAACAAATTGTGTGTTTCTAGATCTCATATAGGTATCAGAACCGCTACCTATAAAAACATTTGATGTGCTTACATTAGTTTCCCAATATAGAGTTTGTCTTCGTCCTGTTGCATATAACCAAACATGCCTCTCAACTTCTGTTATATGTGGAATTTTAATAGTTCTTACCCAACTGTCACTGGCAGGTGATAGCTTTATATTTCCATTATATGAAACTACATTAAATGGATTAACGTTTTCAATCTGAGTTGCTAATGGTTGTTGCAACCAAGATGTCTCAGTATATTTTAACGTTACTGCGTTGCCAGTTTTTTGTACATTTGAATCCAAAAGACTAAAATTGGAATCAAGATTTAAATTTTCATCAATAACTGAAGTTGCTGGAGCAATTTGGCTCTTAAGACTATTTCTACTGATAATAGGTCTCAATTCTTTTGCATCGGGATCAACTTCTATTGATGAAAATGTGGAATTGACTAGAGAAGAGTCTTTAAAATCATCTACAAAAAATCCGCTCTTAAATCTGTTAAGTCCAGATGCATCTTGAACTTGCAGAGTTTGGGTACTTACTTCCAATAATGAAAGTGAGGTAACTTTTTCTAAATTTTTAACTCTAGTCTCAATTTGACCAATATCTCTCATTGTATATCTTCTGTTATCAACAAGAGATATATTTACACTATTTGTGTCATATAGGTATGGTGGTAAAGTAATGGTTGCAATTTCCATTACCTCATCTTTATTTGTTGGAGATTGTGGAATCCTTGCTGAAGTTCCTTTTTTAAGAACAAATTCACCATTTTTATCCAAATATAATTTATCAATTCTACCTAAGTAATAATCGTACCCTAGTAATGAACTTTCAGTAGGAGAAAAAATTACTTTTGGTGAAGTTCCAAAATTTCTTTGTGAAAAGTCAAATGGTGAAGATGTGGATCCTGTAAATTGAGTAACTCTTGGTCTAAAATCTAAAGTATCGGTTGCCCTTACAATATCAGTTACACCGAGTGATGGAATATCACTGAGATATCTATTTCTGTCATAACTTAGGACAGTGAAAAGATCTCCATCGTCACTAGATGGAATTGAATAATAATCAAAAACAACATAGAGTTGTCTGCTTGGTTCTAATGCATTATTATTTCGTACAAGTTTTGAATAATCATAGAACTGTTCTTTCTGACCCTTATCCAATGTATAACTATTACTAATATCTTTATATTTTCCTAGAGTAATAGTTTGAATATTTGTTGTAATATTAGATTCCTTAAAGGTTACAGATTCATTAGCTAAAAATCTGTTTGCATTTTGATATACAACACTTATTGTATTTGAAGTTACACTGGGAGATTTTAAAACTACCCTTGCAATAGTTTTACTTGTGTTACCAAAAATAGTCTCTCCAACAATTGCATTGGAATCAACATTGACAACTGAACTAAATGATAAATTATCAAGAACTGGGGCATTCTGATCTAATGATTCATAAACCGCAATAACGTTTGCAACATCTGGATAATTTAAAGATATTTCTTCATCTTGTACTCTTAATCCATAATATTGATTGTATGTAAGTCCATCATTAATTGAGGTGTTTATGCCTGTTCCAGATTGAAGGTATTTTGAAAGATTGACGGATAAGGTTTGACTTCTTGTATATGTTTTAACTTTACTCTTAATTCCACTCTTCAATAATGAAACATTAACAACAACGTTGGATTGGCTGGCACTTAATCCACTAAAAGTTACATTGTTTCCGCTGATTGAGAATTGATCTGAAGTGATAGTTCCAATACCACCGTTAGCATAGAAAACTGAATATCTTTCTTGTGTAAATGGTAAGAAAAATGCACTAGTAATTCCACTAGTTAATGATGAGAGGTTGAAAGTTAAACTACCACCCGCACTTGTGGTTTGTCCAGTAATCTGATCTACAATAGAAATATTAGATCCACTTAGATTTACTGAAGATACATTTTTATCTGGTAATGGGATATAAAGACCCGATTTATCCTGATTCCTAATCTGAGATACTCCAAGAGCAAATCCAAGACCAGTTGAAACTCCAACCCCACCATCACAAACTCCAGTAACAGTTGTTACTCCAACTAAATTCATTGTTAATCCTGTTGGAGATACTGCCGAAACTCTATTATAGGTTTCTGTAGTAAATCCAGGTCTTTGGTATCTGATAATAGTATCAGTTTTAATACCAGTAAATACCTTTCCAGGGCATGCTGCAGTTGCGTTTCCAGAAGCATCAAAAGAAATTGTTAGTCTATCTAATCCATTAAATCCACTGCCATTAATGGTATCCAGGAAACAATCTGCAGTAAATGCTGCTGGTAAACCAGATACTGCTGTACTCTGATAAACTGATTTAATATCCTGATTACCAAAATCTTTTACGGATACGATGGATCTTGAGTAGTTTTCAGTACCATTGATGAGAATTTGTTCTCCTGGTAAAAAGGATCCGGATACTTGTCTTAGTGTAACTAAAGTTGAGTTAGTACCAGCACTTACGGCATATCCAGTAGCTCCACTATTTTTACCCCTAATAAAGGAAGTTGCAGGAAGTTCCACTCCAACTGCTTGATTTAACGTCAGTTGAGTATAGGTTTGAATATCATAAAGATACAAATCCCAGTTTGTTGAAAATGCAGAATAATTTACATCAGTTACATTAAATTCTAAAATTCTAGCATCTCCAATTTTAACGCCTGTTCCAGAAGATGCACTATAAGAACTTTTTCTTTGATTGAAAAGTTCTACTGTGCCCCTTCTTTTTACAGGACCATATACATTATTAACTCTTAAAAGACTTCCTACTTTAAATGGAACATTAATTTGACCTACTGTTTGAGTATCTCTTGGCTTATTGACATCAATAATTGTTGTTCCTACTTTATCAATATCATATCCCCTAACGTATGCTTTACCAGGAGAAATTTTAACACACATTAAATCATCTGATGGAACATTTCCACTATCCGTTTTTTCATTATCAAAAAATAAACCATCATTTCCAAGTCTATTATTTAAAGAGTTATTTACAGAAACAGTAAATGGATTAACTGTATAATCTCCAGATTCATCATAAGTTCTTTGTGCAAGATAATCTCTAATTATATTATAACTGCTCTTTACTTGAAATTTTTTAATTTGCCCCCTTTCAACCTTCATCAACTCAACAAAATCTGTATCGTTTAGATCTGTAAGTTCTTTTTTGATGAGGGTTAAATTGATTTTAAATCTATCTGCTCCTGGAGCCGCATAGTTTGAAAATCCTTTTGCATTATCATACAATGAAGAATCGTCTTTTGCACTGACTATTTCCTCATCAATTCTTAGTCCAACTCTATATGATGGAGTATTTGTATATTCATCAAGAATGATTGTTTGCTTGGAAACCCTTGCAAAAAATCCTCTAATGAAATAAATTCCATCATTAATAGATGCTGCAGATCCAATTGCTGTTGCACTAGATGCAATTGAAGATGCAATTGGAGTTCCAGAATTTATAGTCGTAATACCATATGTTATATTATCTTCACAAACAAGCATATCCCCATCCATAAATGGGTTGAATTTGAAATTAGAATCGGAATCTAAGTATTTTACATAAATTGTAACATACTCAATATTTGCTCCATCTGGTAATGAAACGTATTGAACACGAGCACTAACTCCCGAATCTTGTCCTGTAATTTTCTTACCAATTAATTTTTCAATATACAGCGAAATATCCACACCATAATTGGTTGGATTTAACTTAACTGCATAGAATTGTGAATCATATGCAATATTTCCTGGAATAACTACAGACCCATCCTTAAAGACGTTGCTTCCAAATTTTTCAATTTGATTTTGTAAAATAGACTGTAGAGTAGTTAATTCTCTAGCCTGAACTGGTCTCCCTGGATTAAATAGGACTTTATAAAAATCCTTATTAGAATCATAGTCATCATAGTATGGACTAACATTTAAATTGGTTTTTTGAGCCATTTTTTAAAATTCCAGGATAATTTTAACGTCTTCTTTTTGTCTGGAGTTTCTTGATACCAAGGGTCTGTTATCAATGTATATGATATCTCCCGATGATTTATTTATCTCAGGATTTGAAAGACCATTTGTAAATTGAGTTCCCAAACTTATTATTTTACCCGTAGAAAGGGATGTAGTAACTCCACTAAAACTAGTATCTACGGATGCTGAGAATCCACCAACATCTTTCACAATTGGATATGAAGATGATTCAAAAGATAAAACTTTTGCCTGCGATGAAACCGTCTTATAATCGGTTTCATCCAATTTGGTTGAATTGAAATAAAGTGATCTATCTCTAAAATACTTAACAACATTTGTTTCAGCATCATATGATGCAACATAACCAACTGCTGTTCCAATTACTCCACCTGTGCCGCCAGTGACCGTTTGAGTAATTTTATCACCAACGGTCACTGTTCCTGTAATTGATGATTGATTTAATTTAATTGAATATAGTCCAGAGAATTGGTTATCAGTAAATGTTGCCGTTGAACCAAATGAAGTTGGATTCTTTAATATTCCAATTTGTGCAAATTTTGTATCAATTGGATAATCTTTTGTAGAATCATCAAATCTTGCATATACAAGAACCCTATCAGTTCCCAATTCGGTGTAAATATCATAACCATGACCTCTTGAAGGTGGTACAATTGGGATTAATTTGGCTGCTTGTGTTGCTGTTGCACTAATACTTCCAAGATCTACCATACCATAGGTATATCCATTACCTCCAGAAGAAATTCTGGCATTTGAAATTTGTCCGATAGTATTCACGTCCAAAATAACAGATGCTCCAGATCCATCACCGATAATATTAAATGATTGATTTGCCCCACCGGCATATCCTAGACCAGGATTATCTATATAAACTTTTTTAATTTGATTTTGATTAATTGAAGAATCTCCATTTGTTCTTACTGCAGTTATTTGCACATCAGTTGAAGACTGCCAACTATTTGGAACAGAAATATATTCGGTAGAATCAAATTTAATAATATCACTTGGAGAAACCGTATATAAGTACTTCCAAAGATATCCATCACCACTAGAACCAGCAGCAGATGGTTCTAAGTCAGTAAAAGTTGGTTCATCTTGAGAAGCATTTCCACCTGTAGTAATCCCAGATGAACCATTATCAATGCAGATATAAAGTTTATATTCTGAATTCAAAACATAATAATTTGCATCATAAAGTCTATTAGATTGTGTTAGTGGAGATTGATTTGTAATACTATAATCATGGCGATACATTTCATATTTTGATCCCCTAGACCAATCAGTCCTTCTTATAACTCTTCTTACATTTGCACTAGTTATTTTTTTGCCGAATATAACAGTATCATGAGAATGGTTGAGATAATTTATACTATCTGTCGGATCGGGAGTATTTGTATCCCAATCAGTAGTTCTACCAAACCCAACTGCTGTAGGATTTGGTAACCCCAGAAATACATAATAAGAATTATTAGTATTATCAATAGAATCCACAAAGTTGCTTGCATTGAGAATTCTAAATTGATCGGTTACAATTGCTGACATATTATTGTAGTTTTTTCACTATTTATAATTAACCGAGATCCTTTTTAAGTGGTCCAATATCTCTTAATCCATATCCACGTCTTTGGATTGATGCAAATGTGGATAATCCAGATGTTACAGTATAACCACTCACCCCAATTGAGATTGGATTTGATGACCTACTAAATCCAGAAATTCTTCCCCAAGAGAATCTCCCAGCAAATTTATTTCCACCTGTTGATAAACCAACTACTGATGTATTTGATTTAATATTGCAGACTATCTCAGCATTGGTTGATCCGGCAGAAACATAACTGAGAGAATGAACATAGTAAATATTATTCGCATAAGTAGTTCCTACCCCAACAACTGCACTATCACTACTATCAATTGAAGTTATTCCCACACCAACTACTGTATCAGAAATATAAATTGGGTATCCAGTAGATAATCCAGATGGGAATGAATTTGGAGAATTTACATTCAAATAGAATCTGAGTGCAAGAGGATTTCCACTTGTTCCTGTTGTAGTTCCAATTCCAGTAATAATTCCAGAGAAACCTTGTACTAAAGATGCCCCACCAATTTTTTCAATAGTTGGGCTAGGATAAGCAACAATGACTTGAGGTGGAGTAGTATATCCATATCCTGGATTAGTAATAACTGGAGATGAAATACTTCCATTTGAAATACTTACTGTTGCAATCGCAGTTGATCCAATACCTACACCGATAACTCTTGGGCGGGCAATTTTGACTGGTATTGTTGTTCCAGTATATCCAGATCCAGCATTAGTAATTGTTAATGCTGAAATTGTTCCAGCAGCAGAAACTGTTGCGGTTAATGCTGCAGATACTGGATCATCTTTTCCACTAATAATCAATCCACCAAAACTGCCAACTGTGATTGGTGCTAGGGAACCCGAATATGCTGCTGTTTGATTTTGTTCGTATTTGAAGAAGTTTGCGTCATCAACAAACAATTCGGTATCAAAAGATTTTAAATCTCTAATAATTTTTGCAGATGGATAAACTGATCCTTCAAGTGAATCCCTAGTTTTTCTAACAATTTCTCCATTAATTTTTGAATCAATTTTTTGTTTGGTCCAACTAAATGGTTTGTAGTTTGTAGCATCAACCCCTTGATCCGCATAGATATTAGTTTCAACCTTATCCGAAGCAGAAATATAAGAAATTACTCTTGAATTTTGGGTAGTTGTAATTCCAGAAACTACTGGATTTTTAAATAATTGAACAGTATCACCTCTCTTGATAGTTTCATTAACTGATACTAAAATACTATCTTGATTTCTTGTTCCCCTATAGAAGAAGATTGCAATATTATCTTCTGGCAATGGTGGATATGTAAAGACGAAAGATGAACCACCGTCAAATTGATATGTATCTCCATGTGCCTGAACAATACCATTAACAAAAATAAGTAAGACTGGTCCAAGATCAATGTTAGCTGAGTCTTGATCATTAGTATTAGTTTCAAAACTTAATAGTTGAGAATTGTAATAAAGGGGAAATCTGGTTCTAGCTCCATCTTGCAATGATTTGATGGAATCAATATAATCCATTTCTCCAAATTGCCACGCAGCAAATGAATCACTGAATGTGCTCAAAACAGTCAATTTAAATTCCTTAACTGGTGCCGAGAGACCTTTTGCTGTTACAAGACCTACTGGTTTAAATACGTCTCCAATTTGGAAACCATAACCAGGTCTAGTGATCTTAAATGACTGGACATCAAAGAGTGTTGATGCAACTCCAGTTTTGGTTATTGGTAGTGTATTAGTTCCAATTGCATAAGTAACAATACCAACAAATTGAGTAATTGCAGAAGCAACATCTGCACAAGATGCTGGGCTAGTATTGAATCCTGTCAATGGATCTGCAATAATAGTATAATCAAAATATTGGGATTGTGTTGAATATCCACCAATTGTAATGGCTTGATTCGTCATTGCTTGAATTGCCATATCCCTTGCTTGAACGAAAGCATAAATTGATTGTGCCTCTTCACCAGCAAGATATTGGTTATCAATATAAATCTTAGCAGCATCATAGACTCTACTATTTCCACCATATTTCAAGTTATAAGCAATACATTCCAATACTGTTACAACATCTTCAATACAATTTTGATTTCCACCAGGAATTACAAATGTTGGATAAGCAGCCAACATTCTTCCTACTGCAACTTCTGCAATCAACTGTTTGTTTGAGAGAATTAAATTAGATGCATCAGCATTTCTATTGGAAATGATTGTTAGTCCAGATGCATTTGGTCCAACAGTCACATTCATCTGTAATCCTACTCCAGTATCAGTAGTTGATCCTAGACTTAATCTAGAAACACCAATGATTGGAAGATTTTCATAATTTGGCGGTGCAACCTGAGCATATGGATTTGTATATCCACTTCCACCATTTTGAATTATAAATCCAGAAATAGATCCACCAGAACCAACTCTTCCATAAACTACTGCTCCGGATCCAGTTGGATCGGATATTCCAATAGATACTGTTCCAAAATATCCAGATCCAAAATTTGGTTCTGATCTAAATCTAAATGTTGTTGCTATTCCAACCACATTAGTAGAATTACTACTAATGAAAATAGTTCCAAACCCAATAGAAGTTACATAAGTTATTGCAGTTGTAACCACACCAATTGCTTGAATCTGCTGTCCTACGGAAATTGAATTGGTTATAATACCTGTAATCCTATCACTGGTAATTCCAATCAATCCAGTGACCGCTACACCAACGATGAATGAAGTTGTAAATCCAATTGAGGAAATTGACCCACCACTAAGTTTAAATTCAATTCCAGTGCTTCCAACGCCCACTAAGGGAGCGTATCCAGAACCTTCACTGGTTCCTAAAGAAACAATAATACCACCCCTTGGAAGTTGATTTTGATTAACATCAGCATCAGATTTAATAATTTGTCCATTTGTTGAGGTAATTCCACTAAACACAGCACTAGTAATCCCAAGAGCTGCATTATCAACAACAGAAAAATTATTTCCAGAATTATTTTTTGTTGATGGTGTCTGGAAAATACTGTTAATAAAGAGAATTCCATTACCACCAGTAGATCCAATTCCAGTTGTATTCAGTCCATTCAGGGTTAGGATATATGTTTGTCCAATTCCAGTGAATTTCTCTGAAATATTATCGTATAATGTATTTGTGGTATAATCCTTTCTAAGATAAACTCTTCCAGTAAATGAAGATTTTGGTTGCTCCAGATTACTAATATCTCTGATTGTTACTGCATTTCCTCTTGGAGATTCTGTGAACCACACTTTGTTACCAACAATATTATACGATCCTCTATAAAGAGACATATTGCTATCATTGTTATGTGAGGTTGCAATGGTTCCAGCATATCCTCTTTGAATGTTGAGAATATAAAAAGTTCCTAGACCACTAATTGGTGCTCCACTGGTTGTTCCAAGTCCTACTGAAACAACCCTGACATATTCATCATCAATTTTGAGGAGATCTGTTGGTTTAATAGAAGAAATTCCACTAACTGAAAAGTTAGTATTACCAGCACCAATTCCATATTTTGTTCCAATTGGTTGTGGGGTATTTACTATGAATATTTCATCTTCTTGGTTAAATAAAGTATCTGACCATGGACTATACTGTGATATTGAATAATTTGGATCAATTGCACTAGAAAATCCAGTGACTTCATCTGTATTATACTTTAATTTATAATCTAGTAATGAATATGCAAGGGGTGCTTGAACAACACTATCAATTGTAATCAAAGATTTTTCCAACTTCTTGGTCATCTCTAATTCATGAGCATTTCCAGATCCAAGCGAAGTAAATGTGACATAAATGCCAGCTTGAGCATATTCTTTTCTTGTTGATAATTGGAAATTATTGTTATCAAGTTTAATTGGATATACTCTTGGAGGTAACAAGGAAGTTACAACACCTGTATAGCTTAGTGTGGCTCCTATCCCAATAGCAGTAACACCGACACCTAAGAAAGTTGTTGCTGGATTGTAAATCAATTCTTCGGCAGTATTGAAGAAATGATTTGGAATTGTGATTACTCCAGTAGATGGATTTAATTGAATTCCATTTGATGGGTCAAATGTTTTTTTATAAATTGGAATACCTTGATAATTCATCTCAAAGTCCAATTTATTAATTCTTCTTGCATTCAGTCCATTATATGGAGTAATTGTAAATGCATCTTCGCCAGTACCATAAACAAACTTAGGCGGTAAATTGACATAATCTACATCAATATAGAATGCTTCATTATAGATTTTAACTTCAACAGTTGCTCCACCCAAACTAGAACTTGGATAGAATACAAGTTGATTATAAAGTGGGGAATAAATTGTACCAAAAGTTCCAATTCCTGTAGTATCTTTATTGGATAAAATTGGATATTGGGTTATATAATTATTGTCACCATCAGACATAAACATAATCTGATGTAATTCACTAGTTGATCCAACACTCAAATTAACCTTTGCCTTAAAGCAACGAACATCATTAATAGAATAAGAAACAATTGTTGAAGCAGATGAAACTCTAGAATATAGAGATTCATATCTTGCAGATCTTTCATATCCACCAGATTGACCAGAAACTAAAAATCTATAAGTTCCAATTCCAATAGAAGTTGTGCCAAATCCAACTACTTTTGAATTTACAGTAACTGTATTTGCCGTATCATTAGCATAATTTATTGATAATACTCCAGATGAAACTGATGCACTAAAAGTGCCTATAAAATTACCTGAATAATTATTTGCTAATGAACTTGTATCGTAATAATATTGAGTTGTATATGTATCTTGACCATCATAGGTCATATACAACTCAACAAAATCCATATAATTGGTAGTATTATCAATTACTTGGAAAGTTCCATAGAAAGAATTATAATTGGTTGTTGTTGCTACCGATATAAGTGATGTAGTGACTCCAGAAGATACATATTTTCCAGAATTTGTTAATTTAACAAATCCAACATTTGTACTTCCTATTCCAATACTTGCTCCAGGAAAACTGGACTTGATCATTTTAATGTCATAATCTTCATTAAAACGATCTAAAGGAGTAAATCTTAAACTAATTGTACTTAAAGAATCATCAATATAACCATCAAGATCTGCAATTTTAACTGTAGAATTATTTAAAGTTTGCCTTTGAAGAGTAAAAACATTGAGATTATTATCTACAAGAACTACTAAATCTGTAAATTGATATCTACTCTTTTGGATATTAACAATTTGAACTAGATATGTTCCAAAATTATCTGGAAGACTGTAAGTAATCAAATCAGCATAACCAACAGCTGGAGAATCGTTGTTTGTAAATTGGGAAGATACATCATCTACTTGAAGTACCCTATTTGTCCTACATTCAATGTAACTAGATAATTTTTTATTTTTAAATTTTAAAAATTTGGATTTATTGTTGGATACATTTATATCGATACCAAGATCAAAAGAATTAATTGTATCTACCCTATTTTCACTTTGAATGTCATAGATGAGAGTAGTCCCATCAGTAGAACCAATTCCACTTCTTGCAACTGATTGAACTTGTGTATCCGCAAAATTCTTTAGTCCGGTAGTGTGCAATAAAGAATTTACGGATGTCTTTAATTCTTCATATTGAATTGGACTCTTTATAGTGTATGAGAGATTTTGATAGTAGTTGTTATCATTTACTACTTGAACATCCTCATTCAATCTTCCTACTTCATCAATCCAATCATAATTATTTTTTGTTGAATAGTCAGTTTCAAACCTTCCCTCTCTATTGATAACACTACTAATCGTAGCAACAGATCCTGATATAATTCCTTTAATTCTTTCTCCAGGTGCAAGTGAGTATGATCCAGTTGCTTTTATAGAGTTTGTATTATATTCAGTAACTATTAAATCTCTTTCTGTAAATACAGATCCAGTAGAGGATGATAATTTCTCACCAAGTATAAATGTAGATGGTGCCTGGAAAATTGTAAATTGTGGGTAATCATTATATTTAATAATGGTTCCAAAAGAATCTTGAATTGTTTTTGCAATACCAGGATTATTGCCATATGCAGATACTGAAAATTCTACTGTTGCCGGAATTGTATTTTGATAATTTGTAACTGTAAAGAATTTATATCCATAATCTGCTGAATTGTATCCTGTTCCAGTCGTCCCAGATTGCTTTATACCCTCAACAAATACTTTATCTCCAATATTAAAAATGTTAGTGCTAAATCCTAACACTGGAGTAACCAATGTACATGTAGCAATACCAGCCTGAGAAGTTACAATTGTATCTACAGATATTCCATTTGAATTATTTAATGTAAATATCTTTATTGGAGTTTCTGGAAGTCCTTTTGGACTCTTTACAATATCAATTTTACTAATACTAGACCCCTTAAGGGATGCATTTAAAACATAATCCTCTACCTCGTTTCCAGTATTTGGATTTATAGCTACTACCGATGGTGCAAATGAGTAATAATTTCCACCATAATCTACATTAATTCCAGTAAGTGCGTTTGATGAATCTATGATAAAGTAAATTGGTATGCTCGCCGTTGGCCTTAATGTTTTATCAGATGCATATTCAAATCCTTGATTGATGATTTTGACATCGTTTATTTTTCCAATCGTTGATGAAGTTGGAACAATATATGCGCTAGAACCATATTGACTATCAATATAACTTACTTTTGGTAATTTTTTATAATTATATCCGCCAGAGATAATCCTTACTTTATCAACACCTCCAGTTGCGGTTTTTGATTTAGTTGTATATTTTAATATTGAGCAATCAGTTGAATTATAAATTGTTCTTTCTGGAATTGATTTCAGAGAAAAACTAAATGTTGTTGTTCCTATGCCAGTAATGGAATAATCACCACTGTAAATACTGTCAATAAATGTTATTTGGGAATAGTTATTAACATCTTTGTCCGACGTGCTAATATATCCAGATTTTTCTAATGCATAAAATAGTGTATTTGGTAATTTTGAATTATATTGAATTGTTTTAGTTGCTGAGGCACTTCCAAGACTTCCAATTCCAATTACACTAAGTGTAGTCGTTCCTGCAATTGAAACAAATTCATTTTTAAATTGATTGTCTGTATATAAT
>Ga0209296_1001104_pt1 | contig 21595 bp, 9 predicted proteins | sample S_130206_EF_Meta_FD_187319 | JGI IMG/M metagenome (GOLD analysis project Ga0209296, IMG submission 187319) | Freshwater microbial communities from Lake Simoncouche, Canada to study carbon cycling - S_130206_EF_MetaG (SPAdes) (version 2) | ecosystem: Environmental > Aquatic > Freshwater > Lake ...
ATTTCTCCTTCATTAATATCTTCCAACGCAAAAACTCCTAACCCGTGAATTGGACTACTCTCAACATAGATTTTAGATGGTGTGTTTATCCTCATAAAAAATTTTACTTTAAATATAGTTATAATTAAAGTATTTATCAATATGGAAAAATTAGTCCCTATTACTCGTTTAGGTAAATTCTTCGGTGGCGAAGATTATACGTTGGATATTGGTATGGGTGAGGAGTGGTTGGTAGGTGATATGAACTTTACAATCATTCTTTATAGAATTGATAGATACAAAACCAAAACGGATGATGTTTATGGTGAGGTATTAGAAGACGGAATCCAATTCTTGGCTCCTGTTGAGTTAAAAGGATTGGTTCAGGTTATGGCACCTGCAAGTAAAAACTATGGTAATTCAAAAATTGAATTACAAGAACCTGGTAATATGAAGTTTTCAATATACCAAAAAACTCTTGAGGATTTAGGTGTTGAGATATTCCAAGGGGATTATATTGGATATTATGAGACGGAGGATAGGGTTAGATATTACGTGGTGTCTGATGACGGATATGTTAGGTCAGACAATAAACACACTTATGGTGGATATAAACCGTTCTACAGAACAATAAACGCCACTTTTGTAAGTGAAAATGAATTTAGAGGAATATAATGGGATTTCCAAAACAAGTTAAACCAACACTACCTTTAGTACCAAAAAAGATTCTTTCCGAAAGAAGAGAACAACTCCTTGAGTATATCAAAGAAGACGGTACCTATTTGCCTAAGTCAGTATTACATGCCGATTTGGATAGAGGTATGTTAGACTTTGTTAAAGAAGATTTAAAAGTTGTTACTGCGGGAAAGATTGTCCCAATGGTTGATATTATAATTACAACTCAAAATTGGGCACAATATGTTGAGACCGCTTTGTTTGTTGATTTGGATTATAATCCATCCCCACCTTTTATTACTGTTGTAAGAAGCCCCGAGGTTAAATACGGAACAAACCCATCACTACAATATACAATACCTAATAGAAAACAATTTTATTATGCTTCAGTTCCAACTTGGAATGGTAATGAACAAGGTATGGACATATACACAATACCTCAGCCAGTTCCTGTTGATATCAACTATAGTGTGAAAATCATTTGTAATAGAATGAGAGAGTTGAACCAACTTAATAAAATTATTATGCAAACGTTCTCATCAAGACAAGCGTATACTTTTATCAAAGGTCAATACGTTCCAATTATTATGAATAATGTTGCGGATGAATCTCAAATGAGTTTGGAGTCAAGAAAGTATTATGTTCAAAGTTATGACTTCACAATGTTAGGATATCTTATTGATGAAGAAGAGTTTGAAGTTAAACCAGCAATTCAAAGAGTTACTCAGTTATTTGAAATTGATAATAACAGATTAAGTAAGAGAAGACAACAATTTCCCGAAAATCCTGATGATTTTAAAAATGATTTTTTATTTGTTGTTGGAAATACAACCTTGGTTGACGTTATTGATTTTACTGCAAATATGGCTTTGGTTGGAACTGAAAATATTTTAAGTTATGATGTTTACATTAATAACGATTATTATGGTAGTAACGTTAACTTAATTCAAATTACAACTAACGATACTTTGAGAATACAAGCCTTTAAAAACGACTATAGCTTGGAGGCAAAAATTATCTTTGAAAACAAGTTAGTTTAACCTTCACCATAGATATCTCTCTTTTCCTTACACTTTTCCATAATTAAATTCTCGATAAATTTATAAATCTTAATTCCCCTTTTATCACAGTATTTTTTCAATACCTCGTGAGATTCAGGTGATATCTTTAGATTCTTTATTTCTTTCTTTGTTTTCATAGGTAGAAAAAAGGCAGAATTAAATCATACCGTTTACAAATACATATCCAAAAGTCAAGTTTTTTGTGTTAGTAATGAATATTTATCATTAAAATAAATCTGCAACAGAATTAATTAATAATGGCAACAGCACAAGCAAACAAAAAGGTGTACGTTTCACCTGGTGTATACACTTCTGAAACGGACTTATCGTTCGTAGCCCAAAGCGTGGGTGTAACGACTTTAGGTGTGGTTGGGGAAACTATAAAAGGCCCCGCTTTCGAACCAATTTTTATAACTAACTACGATGAGTTCCAAGCCTATTTCGGTGGTACAGAACCAGTGAAATTCGTGAACACACAAATCCCTAAGTATGAAGCTGCGTATATCGCAAAATCTTACTTACAACAATCAAACCAATTATTCGTAACAAGAGTATTGGGTTTATCAGGATATGATGCGGGTCCATCTTGGAGTATCTCTGTAACTGCGAATGTTGACCCTTTAACAATTGGGTTTACTTCGTCATCAGCTGCTACACCATTTACCGCAACATTTACGGGAAGTGCATCTGCAAATACAATCACTTTCTTAGATACAACAGAATTACCTTCAGAGGTTGAAGCTAACTTAAATGTTCAATACAGATTGGCAGATGGAAGTACTTCAACTTTACAATCTGATTTTAATACTTACATCAGTCAAATTGCTGACACAACATCATTATCTGCAAACACGTCGGTAATGTATGGTTCAATACCTGCTGAAGATTGGTATTCGTTGGTTAATCAATACAGTAATCTTAAAAACGTTTATGGTGTTCCAGGAGATGGTGAAATTCAATATAACGATTTAAGTTCGGGTTCTAATGATTCTTGGTATTATGCTAACTTTGAGAACTATTCAGGTGATAACTATTCAGGTTATTCTTTTGATTACATTGTTAATACTTTATCTGTTAATGGAGATGTGGTTACAGGTACAATATCTGGTAATACATATTCATTCTCAGGAACAGCATATAGTGAATATAATAATATGGTTGTTGCAACTTTACGTTCGAGAGGTATTGCTTTATTCAATAATAGTTCTGATTCTGAAAATCACGGACCTATCTATGAAACTACAGGTTTAACTATGGTTTGTGACGGAGCGTATTCTGGTGTAAGTAAAGACCCTTACGGTACATTCTTAATATCAGGTATTACTAACGATAACAACACGTTCCAATTTGAAACATCATTATTGGCTTCTTCTTCAAAATATCTTACAAAAGTATTTGGTGTTGATAATTTTGGTAAATCAAGATTTACGGTTCCTGTTTATGTTGAGGAGGCTTATCAAGCTTCTTTAAATATTGCATATTCTCAAGGATATATCAGAGGAATTAATTGTAATTTAATTGATTTACCCGATGCTAGAAGTGAAATTAATACATCAATCGCTTACAAATTAGAAAGATATCAATCACCTGAAACTCCGTTCTTAGTATCCGAGTTAAGAGGTAATAAAGTTTATGATTTATTTAAATTCATTTCAATATCTGATGGAGATGCTGCAAACACAGAAGTTAAAGTGTCTATCGCAAACCTTTCATTTAACAACATGTCTTTCGACGTATTAGTTAGAAACTTCTTTGATACAGATTCTAACCCTGTTGTAATTGAAAAATTCACTAACTGTAATTTAGACCCATTATCTAACAACTTTATTGGGGTTAAGATTGGTACATCAAACGGTGAGTATGCTTTGATTTCAAAGTATATTATGGTTGAGATGTCTCCAACAGCTCCAGTAGATGCATTACCTTGTGGATTCCGTGGATACACTCAAAGAGAGTATGAAAATCTTTCTACATATCCTTCACCATATATTCAATATAAAACAAAATATTTCTATCCAGGTGAAACAATTGCTAATCCTCCTTTCGGTGGAGCGGGTAATACAACAGAATCTGCTGGTGATGTCGTAAGAAGAAGTTATTTAGGTTTCTCAACACAATATGGTGTTGATGAGGCTTTCTTACAATATAAAGGAAAACAAAATCCACCTAATTGGATTAGTAACCCAACTCAAGAGGCTATACCTTGGAACGTTGTTAGTAAAGGTTTCCATATGGACTCAGGTGCTACGGTTGTAACAATCGCTAACACTTTACAAACAAGTGGTCAAACAGCTTTTGAATGTGGAGATGCTGATTTCAGAACAGACCCAGAATTCCAAGAAAATCCTTATTACTTTATTTACGCAAGAAAATACACAGTATGTTTTGCGGGTGGATTTGATGGTTGGGATGTCTATAACGAACATAGAACAAATGAAGATAGATTCCAATTAGGTTCTAGTGGTTTCTTAGCGGGAGCTTATCCTTCTTCAAGATACCCAGCGGCAACAGGAGAAGGTTTATTCAAAAGAATTGTTGTTCAAAATAACACACAAGACTTTGCAAACACGGACTACTACGCTTACTTACTTGGTATTCTTACTTACGCAAACCCTGAATCTACAAATATTAACGTATTTGCAACTGCAAGTATTGACTATATTAACAACTCCAACTTATGTGAAGAGGCAATTGATATGATTCAATTCCAAAGAGCTGATTCGGTTTATATCGTAACAACTCCTGACTATAACATGTATACTCCTGATGCTTCAAGTCAACTTGATGTAATCTATTCTCAAGAAGCGGTGGATAACTTAGATAACACAGGAATTGATTCTAACTATACAGCAACTTACTATCCTTGGATTTTAACAAGAGATACAGTTAACAATACACAAATCTACTTACCACCAACAGGTGAAGTTTGTAGAAACTTAGCTCTAACAGATAATATCGCATTCCCTTGGTTCGCATCAGCGGGTTACACAAGAGGTCTTGTAAACTCAATCAAAGCTAGACAAAAACTAACTCAAGAAGATAGAGATACATTGTATCAAGGTAGAATCAACCCTATCGCTACTTTCTCTGATGTTGGAACAGTAATTTGGGGTAACAAAACTTTACAAGTTGCTGACACAGCTCTTAACAGATTGAATGTTAGAAGATTGTTGTTACAAGCTCGTAAGTTGATTTCAGCGGTGGCTGTAAGATTATTGTTCGAACAAAACGACCAAATCGTTAGACAACAATTCTTAGACAGTGTTAACCCAATCTTAGACTCTATCAGAAGAGACAGAGGTTTATACGATTTCCGTGTAACAGTTTCATCTTCTCCTGAAGACTTAGACAGAAATACACTTACAGGTAAGATTTACTTAAAACCTACGAAGGCTTTAGAATTCATCGACATCGAATTCTTCATCACTCCAACAGGAGCTTCGTTTGAAAATATCTAATAAAAAATAGGGGGGAGTTAATCTCCCCCTTTTAGCCAATATGAGAAGAATAGTAGAAGGATTTAAATCAGAGCATACACCAGATATGAAATATTATGCATTCGATTGGGATGATAATATTGTTCACATGCCGACTAAAATAGTTTTGAAGACTGAAGACGGTGATGAGGTAGGTATGAGTACTGATGATTTTGCAGAGTATAGACAGGACATTGGAAAAAAACCATTTGACTATAAAGGTGAAGTGGTTGTTGGTTTTGCTGATGACGCTTTTAGAAACTTCAGAACTGCGGGAGATAAAGATTTTTTGATTGATGCGATGACGGCTAAAAAAGGTCCTGCATTTGATGACTTTAAAGAGGCTATCAATAACGGTTCGGTTTTTTCAATAATCACTGCAAGAGGTCACAACCCAAGTACTTTAAAAGAAGCGGTTTATAATTACATCATCAATGGATTTGGTGGTATAGATAAAGACCAACTAGTTAAGAATCTTAAAAAATATAGAACATTTTCTGATGAAGAAGATATGTCTGATGATGATTTAATTAGGTCTTATTTAGAACTTAATAGGTATCACCCTGTATCGTTCGGTAATGATGGAAGTGCTGCAAGTCCTGAAGAATTAAAAGTAATGGCGATGGATGAATTTGTGGACTATGTTAAAGGATTAGCATCATTACTTAATAAAAAGGCTTATTTAAAGAAAGATATAGGTAATAGATTCATACCAGAGCAACCTAAAATAGGTTTTTCAGATGATGATTTAAAGAATGTAGAAAAGATAAGTAAGCATTTTAAAGATAAACCAGATAATATAGTAAAAACTTATTCTACTGCTGGAGGAATTAAGAAGGAATATAAATAATGAATATTAATTTCTAACCACAAAGTAAATAGAAATATTTTTGATAAGACTATATTTATAAGATATAAAATAAAAAAAACAAAATTATAATAACATGGCTGATTTACTAATGAAAATGCCGATTCCTTACGAACCGAAACGTCAGAACCGATTCATCTTGAGGTTTCCTTCAAGTTTGGGGATTAATGAGTGGTTCGTGGAAAGTACGAAAAGACCATCTATCAAAATTGCTTCAACAGAAATACAATTTTTAAATACATCAACATATGTTGCAGGTAGATTCAACTGGGACGAAATGACAGTTAAGTTTAGAGACCCAATTGGACCGTCAGCGGCTCAAGCTCTTATGGAGTGGGTTCGTTTACACGCAGAGTCTGTAACAGGTCGTATGGGATACGCAGCAGGTTATAAGAAAGACATTGACTTGGAGATGTTAGACCCGACAGGTGTTGTTGTTGAAAAATGGATTCTTTACGGAACCTTCCTAACAAGCGTGGACTTCGGTTCTTTAGGGTATTCAACAGACGCTTTAGCAGACATCACAGCAAGTCTTCGTCCTGACCGTTGTGTGTTGGTTTACTAATACTATTTATAAAAAATCAATAGAAACTATATTTAACCGTAAAGACATAAACTTTACGGTTATTTTTTTATATGGACAATCAAACATCAAATTACGCACAATCTAATTTCACACTCCCTCATGACGTGGTACCATTACCATCACAAGGAGTGTTTTATAAAAACAAAAAGAAATCTGTTAAGGTGGGTTATCTTACCGCTGCAGATGAAAACATTCTTTTATCAGGTGGCGAAGATATTACTACTAATTTAATTAGAACTAAACTATATGAACCAGACATTAGAGTCGAGGATTTATTAGAAGGTGACGTTGAGGCAATCCTTGTTTTCTTAAGAAATACATCATTTGGACCTGAAATCACATTAAATGTGACAGACCCTAACACAAGAAAGGTATTTGAAACAAACGTTGTTTTAGATGAATTATCTATTGTGAATGGTCAAGAACCATTAGAAGATGGAACATTTATAATTACATTACCAAAATCAGAGGCGACTATTAAAATAAGACCAATGACATATGGTGAAATAATGGACATTAACAAAATGGCTGAGTCATATCCACAAGGAAGAACAGTACCAAGAGTTACTTGGAGATTAAATAAACAAATTGTTGAAATAAATGGAAGTCAAGATAAAGGAGAGATTGCCAAGTTTATTGAACAAATGCCAATCATGGATTCCAAATTCATAAGAAAATTTATGGATGACAACGAACCAAGATTAAACATGAATAGAGTAGTAACAACCCCATCAGGAGATAGACTGACAGTTAACGTCGGTTTTGGGGTGGAATTTTTTCGTCCTTTCTTCTGATTATAGAAAAGGTCAATTAGATGAATTTTATTATTTGAGTACACTAATGAATGTTGCATGGCAAGATTTTGAAAAAATGCCAATTTTTGTAAGAAAATATTTGTTGGATAAATGGATTGAAGAACACAAGAGGGACTAAAAAAATAGTCCTTCTTCTATTTATAAGAAAAACACTTTAATGGCAGAGAAAAAAGAATCCGCGGAAGAGTATGGTAAATCAATGTCGGATGCCATATCCTTTGGTTCGGAACAATGGATAGGTGCTGTTGGACAAATGCTTGAGGCGGGTAACGAACTTACCAAAGCCTTCACACAATCTCGTGCCAGAGTAAGTGAGATGATGACGGCTGTTAATGAGGCTGCTCCGAGAATGAGAAGACTTGGTGCTAGCTTTGAACAGACAATGTCTACGATGAAAGAAATTGCTGTGGCTACAGGTAAAAATACTTTAGCTTCGGCAGATAGTGTTGCTAAATTATATGCAACTTCTATAGTTCTAGAACAAAGTACAGGAACTATAGTCAAAAACTTTGAAGGTGCGGGGATTCAATTTGGTGTTGTCGGTGCACAATTAGAAGAGGCTACCAACAGTGTTCGAGATATGGGGTTAAATGCCAAAGAAGTAATGCAAGATGTGGTTACAAACGCATCAAATCTCAATAAGTTTAATTTCGAGGGAGGTGTTCAAGGGTTAACAAGAATGGCGGCGAGAGCAGCTCAATTGAAAATTGACATGAATACCGCTCTTGATTTTGCTGACAGAATGATGGACCCCGAAAATGCAATTGAAATGGCATCCGCATTCCAAAGACTTGGTGTTACAGCTGGAAACCTCGCAGACCCATTTGCATTAATGAATCAATCTATTAATGACCCGGGTGCGTTACAAGAAAGTTTAGCAAAAGTTGGTAAACAATTCACATACTTTGACGAGAAAACAAAATCCTTTAGAATTAATCCCCAAGGGATATTGACGTTAAAACAAATGGAGAAGGAGGCTAATTTGGCTGGTGGTACACTATCTAAAGCAGCTTTAGCCTCTGCGGAGCTAGATAAAAGACTTTCAAATATTAATCCTAGCATTAATTTCAAAGATGAATCAGACAAACAATTCTTAAGTAATTTATCTGAAATGGATGCGTCTGGTAACTATGTTGTTAAAATTAGTGACCAAGAAACTAAAAAACTTAGTGATGTAACCCAACAAGAATTTGATAAGTTAATTACTGAACAAAAGAATCAGCCTAAGTCAATGGAAGAGATTGCCAGAGCTGGTATGAAAACAAGTGATATTATTAGAAATGATGTTACAGCCATTAAAGAGGCGGTTGTTAGAGGCGCGGTAGGAACAACGGTAGTTAAAGACAATTTTGAGGCATATAGAAAAATTACCACAACACCAACGGGTATTTTATCTGACAAAGTAGGTAGAACTGAAATTTTTAATAAACAGTTTGAAACACTTAGTAAATCAATTAGAGATGCTGCTGGAGAATTAGTCAAAAGTGATGGAAAATCTATGGGTGATGTGTTGAAAGATTTAGGTAGTAAATTTGGAAAACAAGGTGATGATGTTAAAAAGATTGTTGAACAACTTGGTATTTCTGTTTATAAAGATATTAAAGGAAAAGATTTAAGTTATAGGTCTTCTGAAATAGGTGATTTAGCAAACAAGGCATTAAGAGGACTTGAATCGTATATTGATGACACTAGTTTTGGTAAAAAAGCCGCAGCAACAGGTACTAAGAGTGGTACAACAGTAAAACCAACAAGTGGAAAATCTTCATTACTTGAAGGAACTGATGCATTTACAAGTAGTACAAGCAAAGACAAAACATTAACATCAACAGTAAATCAAACCGTTGATTATAGTGGAACAATCGTATTCAAAGTTGACGCACCAGCTGGTGTTAGTACACAATACCTTACAGACTTTTTGAATAGTGAAAAATTCAAGGAGCAGATATACACATATGTTCAAGAAAAAAACAAACAAAAAGAAAAGACGAAGTAATTCCACTTCAGAAAATTATCAATTAACCTATTTATAATAAAAGTATTGAATGGGTAGTCCCTTAGATTTAGTTAGTTCGGAAGCGTTTAGAAAGAAACTCATCACGAGAAATTTGACACCTTATGCTAAGGCGCCAAATAGACCTACGTTTGGGACTAACTATGAATACATACAATCTGATACTTCAGTAGTAGACAGTCCTGACCAACTTATAGACGAGCCATCGTTCGCAAATAAGTTATATCCATTAAACCGATATGGTAATGAAGGTGGATATCAACAAGCCCCCGACCCCAACGCCAACTTAAACACCAAATCTAACGAAGGTGAATATGGTTTCCAAGATGCAAACATCCTTGATGAGGCGGGACCTGAAGCCAAGAATTGGAGAAAGGTTAATGCGTTTGGTAGTGGTAGTGAACAACTATATGATAGTTCTGAATTTATTCAGACGTTCGAAACAATCAGCCCCAACGGTAGTTTAAGATACTATAATAACCAACCATACCCAAACTTTAATCCATCATCTTATGGACCTGTGGGGATATTATTGTCACCTGACCCTCAAGGTAGTAACGGTCTATTAAGTTCTGACTCTTATCTTGCTCGTTTAGGTGCTTACACATTAAGAAAGGGTTTTGAAGCAAGAATTGCCACAGGCATTATTCAACAAACAGTCGGTAGAGCCAATGCGTTTAATGTAAGAAGTGGTACTGATGTATTGAATTTAGTTACAGGTAGAGTTCCTTTAATTGAACCTAACTATACTATTACCGCACCATCAAACCCGATAATTGCGGCAACTGACTTTGCGTTAAGACTTGCGGGTAGCACCATCCCGACATCTACAATCCCTGGTTCATACTTCGATGCAAGTATCAATTCAGGTCAACCAACAACAATCCAACAATTAAGCGCTGCGTTCCTTAAAACATCTGTCGGTAAATCATTCAGTAGACTATTGGGCGGCGATAAGACAGGTTCACAGTTATTCTTAAACAATACAGGTGGAGGTCAAAAGTCGAGATTATTCGGTAACATTGATTACAACAAATACAAGCCAAGTTACGACAGAACATTGTTTGATAGAGCGGCAGGTGCTCTTGTTGGTTCTACAACAAACAATAGTAACTTCTACGTAGGTTCGACAACATCTGACCCATCAAGAGTGTTCTCACCGGGTGGTGATATACCTGTTAATCAGTTTGGACAAGAACAACAATCACCGGTATATGGACCATCAGAGTTGGCTCAGTTATATGAAGGACCAAGTAAGGAGGTTAGACTTGGTGCTAACGGACCAATATACAGTAATGGTGGTGGTATTGAAGGAGGGTTTACTTGGGTATCTCCGAAGTATAAGGGGAATGCCGGATTTAAAGTTGGTATTGGCGGTGCGATTGCTTCTCAAGACCAAGACTTTAAACCATCGTCGTATAACAGTACTGAATCAACAAACAGAACATATAGAGAAGGTTCAATACTTGACGATACCCAAAGAATTATCACGAGCCAACCTCAAGGAGGAAGGAGACTACAACATGTAGGTAATGCCATCGACCAAGTGAGTAAGGTCTTCCACGACGGTTACAAAGAGATTACAAAGGGTTCTAAGGTATTGACCTATGTCGGCGCAATCGGACAGGAAGTAGGAACCGAATATTGTCGTATTTTTGCTAAGGATGTTCCTTATTTGCAATACAATGATTTGCAGAAAAGAAATGGTATGACAACCGAAGGTAGAAAGTTTGCTTATTCTGTTATGGATAAGACTTGGAACTTAAACATCTATCCTAACAAACAAGAAGGAGGTCAAGATTCAACTAATCTTATTGGTACCGTTAACGATGCCTACGCCAAGAAATATATGTTCTCAATTGAAAACTTGGCTTGGAGAACGTCAAATACACCAGGTTTTTCTGTTGCTGATTTGGCTGTTTGTGAAAGAGGTCCTAATGGTGGTAGAGTAATGTGGTTTCCACCTTATGGATTAACCTTTAGTGAAAACGTGTCTGCTAACTGGAAAGGTAATGACTTCCTTGGAAGACCTGAACCAATCTATACATATACTAATACAAACAGAACAGGTAGTCTTACTTGGAAAATAGTTGTTGACCATCCATCGGTATTAAACGTTATTGTTGATAAAGTATTAAAGAACGAATCAAATAAGACAAGAATTGATAGTATTATCGATTCATTCTTTGCGGGATGTAGAACTTATGACTTATATGAATTGGCTAAGAAGTATTATACAATTAATCCAAACGATTTATATCAGTTACAACAGGCGATTTCTTCAAAGGAGTTGACAAAGGAACAATTGACATATGCAATTAAGACAGTTCAATCAGGAAACAATTCAACACCTGGTACACAACCTGTGTCACCAAGTGACACACCAATATCATTTACGGAATATAATAATATGGGGTTTTATTTTGAAAATGATGTCCCAAAGAAAAACGAGACACCCGCAAATTTTGCCTCAGAATACGCCGCGTATAGTGGTAATGTTTTAAGTGGTACTTACACAAAAAAATCAACAACAAAAGAGACAACATCGTTTTTTAATAGCGTGGTTACACCTAACTATACCAAAATTCAAGAGTTATGTAATTTAATAGCAAAGGCATTCGTAAATGTTACTCCTGAATCAACTATGACAATTACAGTTGATTCTAGTTGTTCTGCACCAGCAACAGTACAATATAATAAAGACTTATCGGTAAGAAGAATTAACGCAGCAATACAATTTTTTGCAACAAATCCTGCAACAAAAAAATTATATGATGATAAAAAATTACTTGTTGTATCAGGTATTGGGTCTGGAGAAACATTAACGAGTGTTTTACAATATGATGACCAAGCTAAAAAATTTATTAAAGGACCAACTTTAAGTTGTACCGATAGTGACCCAAATGCCAAAGGAGGAGATACTATGTCTTCAACTGAAGTGTATACAACAAACGCTATGGCTTGTAGAAGAGCGTCTATTAAAATAAATGCAGCAAATTTAAATCGAACACCAGCTCAACCAATCGCTGGAGTAACACCTCAGACCCAACCTAGTACACAAGATTATCTTGTTGGTACGGTGACACCTGTGACAACAACTGTCCAAACTGTTGAAGAATCATGGGTTGAAAGAGATAATATTACCAAAAGAGTATTAAGGTCTTTATTATCAGAATGTAACTACTTCGAAACTATTAAGGAAGAAACCCCTATGGTTTATGATAATTTAAAAGAGAAGTTAAAGTTTTTCCAACCAGCGTTTCATTCAATGACACCTGAAGGTTTAAACACAAGACTAACATTCCTTCAACAATGTATGAGACCTGGTGACACAATCCCAACAATTAAAACTGTTGGACAAACAAACGAACTTCAATACAACAATGCGGTTAATACAGCCTTCGGAGCACCACCTGTTTTAGTGTTAAGAGTTGGTGATTTTTATAACACTAAAATTATTCCAACATCATTGGCACTTACTTATGAGGAGTTAGATATTAATCCTGAAGGTATAGGTATTCAACCAATGATTGCTAACGTAACTTTAGCGTTCAATTTTGTTGGTGGTAGTGGATTAAAAGAATCTGTTGATAAATTACAAAACGCCTTAACATTCAATTATTATGCTAATACAGAAATGTATGATGAAAGAGCGGATGTTACTGATGATAGTTACAAAGTGATTGATAAAGATTTCTTAAAATCTATTGGCGCACAAGCACCCCCACCAACAGTTAATCAAACACAAGACAACAACCCACAAACAAACGAAAGTACGATTGGTGAAGTAACATTTAACGCAATTACATCCTCAGGAGAAACAGGCAATATCAATTATAAAAAATATATGGATGGATTTGTTGCTCAAACGCAAACTTATTTCCAAACATTTGTGAATAAGAGTAAAGAATGTGTTAGGCAATATAACAATGCCATGTTACAAAACTGGACTTGTGAAAGAAATTATGTTAACGGAAAATTATTGGCGGATACGGATAAAGATGTTTTGATTATTGGTAAACCAGCAAACGTTCAAACAAGAATTGATAATGTATTCAAAGATTATGTGGCGGACATCGAGAGTGATGACAAAACAACCCAAGACAGATTCATCAATTTTATGTCATCAACTAGTAAAGGATTCAGTCCGAAAGTTATTAGACAATTAAGAATGAATTTGAAAAATTTTGTTGTTGGTAAAAAAGGGAGTTATCTAAATGCGGTGTCAACACTGACACAAGATATTACTAATCAACAACAGACATATATTCAATATTTAACAAGGGCTAATGTTTTACCTTTTGAAGCATCCACAGGGTCTGGTGTTGGTACTGATGGATTACAAGAAAAGAATGGTAATGTTAAGATATACAATATTAGTGGAACAACAAAAGTTTTTAAAACTGATGAGGCGGCTAATACGTTTATTGAGTTAGAAAAAGATATAAGAAAAATTGGTACAGGAATTACAGCATATTATGTGGCGGTGGTTAAAGAAAATAGTGTTACTTATGGTTCTAAAACATACAAAGGAAAACTATTATATGGTGATGACGGAGAACAAACGACTTATGATAAGTACTTAAAACCAAACGTATTCATACAATTTAGTACGGATGCAGATTTTGACTTTTTATCATTTAAAAGAATGTATATGATTTTATCACCTGAAATAACTGATGATAAAAGATACCAAACCTTTAAGAATGCGATAATTGGTAATATAATTAAGAACACAGATATACTTGGTAGTGGAAGTATGGATGTTGAGGCGCAGTTTGATGGTTATTGGTTACAAATTGCAAAACCTAAATTCACTGAAGAAAATGCAATAACTAACGCGTTTATTGATGGTATGGAAAAAGGTATATTAAAAGATTTTATTAAGTACACTCCATTCCCATCAAAGACGAGAGAGTTTACTTATGAGAAATCGGCATCTTCAATAGCTGGTCAGAAAGATTTAATTAATGGTTTGGGTAGAGTTTTAGCAAACACAAACAAAATAAGTTGGAACAACCCAGATAAAGAAGCCCGAGTATACGTAGCAAAATTAAAACTTAACTAATGGCATATTCATATTATAATCGATACAGTGAATTCATCATCAATGGTGAACAGACTGTTGTGCCATTTGTTAATATACCATCAAAACCAACAGACCAAACCTTTATTTATAAAGTAGGTAGAAGTAGGTTGGATAAAGTTTCTCAAGAATTTTATAATGCTCCATACTTTAGTTGGTTAATATTACAAGCAAATCCTGAATTTGGTGGATTAGAAAATAATATTTATGACGGTGCAGTATTGATTATTCCATTTCCTCTCATAGCTTCCTTACAGGACTATAAAGGTGCGTTAGAAAATTATTTTTATTATTATGGCAGGTAACCTACAAGCTGATAACAGCGGGAATATATTAGTGGATTTTGATTATAATAATCTTATTGTGGTTGACCCAAATAAGACTATTGATAATATGGGTAAAATCCGAGAAAGACTTGTAGACCACGAGAATTTGGTTATGTATGCAAATCTTGAAGCGGAAATTATTCCAAGAACAAAATTATCGGTGGGAGGAAGTCCTGAAGATAGAATTAGAACAATATCTGTTGCTAAAATTAATTTTCTAAAACCAACTAAAAATAATTCTTTAGGTACGGGTTATTATGATGAATTAACAGGAGAAAATTCTACAAAATTTCAAGCGGTTAATCAACCTAAAGAAAGTGTAATTAATTTTGGAAACGGTGAAAAACCATACATAAAAAATAGTGTTGCGGATGAAACCAACGTTATTGATACAGGTTTATTAGGTATTACAAGTATTAATATTAGAACGGGTACATCCTTTATTCCAAGTGTTGATATCGAGCTTGAGGACATTCAGGGAAAAGCGTTATTTGAACTTGGTAATAATTCACCCTACGCTGCTTTTTTTAACCTACCATATTGTCCGTTTTATTTAACCTTAAAAGGCTATTATGGACAGGCAATAAGATATCAATTAAATCTGCACACATTTAATGCGAGATTCAACTCATTCAGTGGGAACTATCAAGTAACATTAAATTTTAAGGGATATAAGTTCAATATCTTAAATGAGATTGCATTCGGTCATTTATTGGCTGCACCTCACATGTACTCTCAAAGATTTCAAATAACACAATCTCCAACTGAAGGCCAAAATGCCAATGCATCAAAAGATGCTACCCAAATAGCTAATTCTGGTGTTGGTACGACAAGTACTAATAATGTAACTGCGGAAATCGTTGCGGAAAGAGGTTATCAAAAGGTTGTTGAGATTTATAGTGAGTATAAAGCCAAAGGATTAGTTGCTCCTGATTTTCCAGAATTGACGGTTCAACAATTAATGAATAAACTTGCAAACTTTGAACAAGCAATTGTTAACTCATATAAGAAATCAAATGTTGAACCATTAACTAACATTAGAACATATAAACAAAAACTAACTGATTATTTTGCAAATGTGAGAGGTTCTGAATCATCGTGGTTTAATACCTATTGTGATGTAAAACCAATAGTTTTAAGCGGAGGTCAAAATGTTTATGCGTTCAAAGCAAACATAGATGATGCAGCAAAGGCTGAGGCAAAATCAAAACTTTCTGATTTAGTTGCAAGATATAATATTGCGTTGGCGGAAAATCCGACATTAGGTAAAACCGGAACATCACCAATAACAAATCCAATAAAATACGACGATTTTTTCAAAGATGTTAATTATAGTGATATTTTATTAGAGGACACAGTAAGAAGTCAAACAGGAATTGTTCAACCAACAACTGCGGATACATTAAATGTTGTAACTAAATTACTTAAACAATTAAAACCTGCTTTTGAAGTTGAAAAAAATGCAACTCTTGATTCATTTAAGAGTATTGTTTTCCCACAATTTATTGTGTTTGAAGGTGACAAAAAGTTTGACAAGAATATTGCCAACATGGAGACACAGGCTAATGCTAAATTATCTGAGGTGGAAACATTATTGTCTGCAGACTTGGCGAGAAAAATTGAAGATAAAGCTACAGGGTTAGGTTTTAAACCTACAGTAAGAAATGTTATTGCTGTTCTTATGGCTTCCGCTGAGGCGTTTATTAGATTGATGGATGATGTTCATACTAATGCATGGAATGTAAAATACGACCCAATTAGAAAGGCGGCAATATTGGACAATCCATCATCCGCACCTGGTTCAGATACCGTACAGGTTGTTAAGATTTCAACATCTGCGCAACAATCAAATCAAGGATTATCTACCTCTCAAATACCCGTTTATCCTTGGCCTCAATTTTTTGTAGAAACCCCCGAAGATAAAAAAGGTAGGTTTCAATTAAAGTATCTTGCAGACCCTTCTGTGGTTAATCTTACTAAAGGTTATCTGTATGATAAATGGCCTGAGGTTGAATTTGTTGAAGAATATATGAGAGGATTGACTCAAAAATTTCAAAATCCTCTTACTCAACCATCAATAGGTACGGAAAATAAAACAATAATAACTAACGTTAATGCGATTGAATTTCCAAATGAGGGTATTGCATATCTTAATAAAGAAGAGATTAAATTCTTCTATGAAATTTGGGAGAGACAATATGTTACAGCGTTCTATTCAAATTACGTAAGGTTATTAGGAAACAATAATGGTACTGATGTATTTCAAAAATATAACACACTTTGTGAGTCATCGAATATTGTAAAAAGTTTAGGTGGAGGTTCACCATATTTAACCGTCAAGTTAAAGAACTTAGATATCAATGCCTCAAATTTCCAAACAACATTACAAACAATTTCCAACCAAGGGACTGGTAGAGCTTATCAAGATTTCATTAGAGACTTTTACATTACACCATATCTTAAAGCAATTACTGAAACTTCATTCTCTATTTTGGATGTAAATAATACAGGAAAAATACCAGTAGCAGCACCAGACCCAAAGGCTTTAACTGAGATTGTTAAGGGGGCGTATAACACTCCAATGTTATTAGATACGTATCCATTTACTGACCCTACATGGTGTTTACGTAATATGGATACTTCACCTAAAAATACTAATGATTTAGTTTATAATACAAATAAAACATATAAAGTTTTTTCGGATAATAATGTTATTGCTAATTTCAATGATATAACAAATTATAGTGTTAACAGACCAGTAACAAACTTTTCATATTTGAAAGTTTCAAACCCTTCAGATGGATTATCTAATAATACTTTAAGTTTCTTTTATACTTTCAGACAAATAAAAGACTTCTTCCCAACGGAAGGGTATTGTTATTTCCCATCACCGGTATCAACTTTTACGGCCCAAACAACGACATCAATTATTAACACCCCATTTTTTGTAAACGCAATTCAAAATGGTGTTTATAATCAAAGAAGAAGTGACTTATATCCATATGTTCAAGGGGCTTATCTTTTTATTAACTCTTTACCATTAATTTCATTAAGAGAAAGATATAAGACATACGATAATGGTAATGCCACTGATTTGGACTATATGGCATCCGTATTCAAAAAATTTGGTGCACTTCATAAAGTCCCTTACGCTTGGGTATTAAAGATGGGTTCTATTTGGCATAGATATAAAAGATATACAGAAACAGGTATTGATATATTAGATACTGCATGGACAAACTTTGATTATATTACTAACTACGACCCAGTAGGGGCTTCAGTTGCTCGTGAATATAGTTATCAAGTTAAAGGTGTTGATGGACAAATTACAACAGAAAAGATTGTTCTTCAAAGCGAAACAACAACCCGAATTACAATACAAAATGGATTCTACCCTAAACTTGTTAATGACTTCAACTACTTCTACAACGGATATGATTTATATCAAAACTATACAAACGAAGAAATACAACAAAGTTTGAATAGAGGGATGAGGTTATTCTCCATTAAAGAATCAAATATCAACTCGGTTCTTCAAGGGGATAAATACGTTGATGTTAAGCCTTTTAGTGTTATGATACCTGACTTAATTGATAACACAACTAAAGCTGAAGATGCTTGTGTTCCTGCTAATAATAGTGTTGGATTAGAATATTATGTTGTACCTTCTTTTGGTACTGTACTTAATCAAACTGCCGCACAGTGTATTAGTAACAATAGGACTGTTGTTAATTTAAGTAGTAACCAATCAATGTATAATGGAAGTGTCAGGACATTATGGGCGGCACCTAACTATGGGTATTTTGATTCAACAACTATCATTAAACCAAGGCCGGATTCTTATATGAACTATATTAATCCACTATCTTCAAATGTAACGTTATCTTCGAATCAATCACCAATGACACTTCTTTCGGGAGATACCTACTCTAAGATAGAGGAAATTTTTTCTGTGTTCGATAAGTCAATTTTAAATCAATTTGAACAAGAGTTTTTGAATTTCTGTAAACCAAACAACACTTTAAATGGGGCGTTAAGTGTTGTAGGTGTTGGACAATCACCAATAGATACCAATGCTAACTTTAAGAATTTCCAAGCGTTGATGAGAACCTTGATGACAGTACCGGCTCAAAACGGGGGAACTGAGGAACAATACTTTAAAGACACAGCGGCGACACAATCTCAAGTTTTTGCATCTAACATTAAAAGTTTTATGGAGTATGATGTTCTATTGAGATATGGTAATCCTGGAAATTATAATAGAAGAGTTTTCAATTCATTTATTAATGATGTTATAGACCCAATTAATTTTGGATTCTATCAAAAAGGAACGTTACCAACATTAGGGGGTAATGTTAGTCTTGCTCAAAGTCAGGCAAGTTATCCATTACAATGGGCCGCTCTAAGAACTGAGGTGGGATTTTCAACAATAGAAAACTTGGTTTACACCGATAGAGGTTCGTACATTACAGACTTCTTTGTTGATAACAATATTGCATTCACGGTTCCAAATATCACATTATTATCACAATTAATTAAGATATATGCAACTAGAAAGTTATTAGACCCAACAATAACAAGTACATCATTTAAAGACCAAATTACTCAATTTATTTCTAACGGTAGTAACCTACAAAGTCTTTTTATAAATGATACAATGTCTTCAATCAGAGCAACATTACCACCACAATCACAACTACCTGAAAGAGTAATTCAATCAGTTATAGACGGACAACAATCCAAAGTTGAAAACTATGAAATGTTTAAGGCTCTTAACGATAAATGGATTGCCGGTGGAGACTACAAGACAAAGACATTATTTGAAGATATGTTGTTCTTAGACAGAGCGTCAAGAAACATCGGTGACACAGTTATCATAGATATATTTGATTTACAAAATGTTTTAAACCAAAACGCCTATACCGAATCAATGAGCGTATTCACATTGATTAGTGGAATTTTAATTAAGAATAACTTTAATGTTATGCCATTACCGGCATATGTTAACTTCTATAATGTACAAGACGTTACAGGTGTTAATTTTACAAAAAGTGAAGGTTCGTTAGCATTTGCTAATAATATGTGGGGAACATTTTTAAATGTTGACTATAGAGACTCGGGTCCAAAAATGGTTTGTTTTTATGTTGGTAAACCTTCAGAGTATTTGAACTTGCCAAAAGGTAATTTTAGATTTAGAGATGATAGTTTTGAGATGAGAAGAGCATCTGAAAATCCTTTAATTGAGAATATGCAAAATAAGAAGGATTATGGTTTGTCAAATAGGTGTGTTGGTTTTAATGTTGAGATAGGAATAAGAAATCAAAATGTGTTCTATTCGTTCCAAGTTTCTCAAGAAGCTGGTAAAGCAACATCTGAATCAATTAATACCGAATTGAATATGATTAACCAAGCAAATGGTAGAAATGTTGCAACTCAAAACGTTAGTTTGTATAATTTGTATAAACAAAGAAGTTATAAGTGTACTGTACAATGTTTAGGTAATGCGTTATTGCAACCTACAATGTACTTTAATTTACAACACGTACCAATGTTTAATGGACCATATATGATTACAGATGTTTCTCATGCTATTAGTCCTGGTGGTTTTGAAACAACTCTTACCGGTGTTAGACAAGGTATGTTTGATTTGCCAGCAATAGATAGTTTCTTACAAAGTATTAATCAAAATCTTTTAACTAAAATTGAACAAGCGGTATTAAATAAAAAAGACGAACCACCTAATCCTGCTATTGCATCAACGGACATCAATAAGGCGGCTAAAATAGTTCAAGAAGCAGATGCAAAAACAGCGGAACAAAACTCTTGTACTGCAAAGTTAAACCCAATTTACAGTGAGCAGGGATGGGTTACAGATGTTGCTCAAACAACTTCGTTATCTGAAAAAGCGCTTAGAGATGCAATTGTTTCTGGAACAACTAATGGAATACTTCAGACAATTATTTACTGTATTTGTTATGTTAGAACATATCAAACAGGACCTAAAACATCAACATTTGCTGGAGTAAATAATAACTTTGCTTCTGTTACATTAGATTTAGATTACGGTAATAATAATGTATATTTTACTCAAGCCCAAAAGAAGTATGTTTGTTTAGATGTTGCCAAGACTAATTCAACAACAAAAACAAGTACTAATGTTTTACCAATTGCAAACTTTGAAAACGTCGGCAGGTTCGTTAATTTTATGATTTCTAAATTGCAACCCAATATCCAAAGAATAACACAAATGGGACTAACTAAATATTATGTTTGTTATTGGCCAACAAGTAATTTAACAGAAGAATATTACGAAACTAATAAAGATAAGGAATTTAAAACAGTACAAGCAACTTTTGAGAAGGCAATTAAATCTGCAAATGGGTTAGGATTACCTGATTTGGATGGTGTTTACGTTAATGGAACTACAACATCAGGAACAACTACAGGAACAACTACAACTACAGGAACAACTACAACTACAGGAACAACTACAACAACAGGAACGACTATAACCTCAGGAACAACAACTACTGTTAAATGTTTACCTCCAACAATAGCATCATTTACACCAACGTTAGGAGGTGAGAATACAATTTTAACAATTAAAGGAAAACAACTTGATTCAGTAACAGCGGTCACATTTAATAATAATGTGAATGTTATTAAAGGGCTTATCAAATCTAAAGACGGAACTCAGATTATTGTTACGGTA
>Ga0209296_1001106_pt1 | contig 21569 bp, 31 predicted proteins | sample S_130206_EF_Meta_FD_187319 | JGI IMG/M metagenome (GOLD analysis project Ga0209296, IMG submission 187319) | Freshwater microbial communities from Lake Simoncouche, Canada to study carbon cycling - S_130206_EF_MetaG (SPAdes) (version 2) | ecosystem: Environmental > Aquatic > Freshwater > Lake ...
CTATCACAGATATTGAACAGTTGAAGTTTGATATGATGAAGCAGTTGGATGAGATCAATCGTAATGATAAAGTGGTCATTGTTATTGACTCAGTAGGTAACTTGGCATCTAAGAAGGAAGTCGATGATGCTAATGACGGCAAGTCAGTTGCAGACATGAGTCGTGCAAAGTCGCTCAAGTCGTTCTTTCGTATGGTCACACCTCACCTGACACTCAAAGACATTCCTTTGCTTGCGGTAAATCATACATACAAAGAAATTGGTCTGTATCCTAAAGACATCATCGGTGGTGGCACAGGCATCTATTACTCAGCAGATACAATCTGGATCCTTGGGCGTCAGCAAGACAAAGACGCAGATGGTATCAACGGATACCACTTCATTATCAACGTCGAGAAGTCACGCTATGTCAAAGAGAAATCTAAAATCCCAATCACCGTTTCATATGAAGGTGGTATCAAGCGTTGGTCTGGGTTACTTGACCTTGCCCTTGAAGGCGGCTATGTTGCTAAGCCTTCTAATGGTTGGTATGCTCTCGTGGATCGTGCTACTGGCGAAATAACAGGCAACAAGATGCGTGCCGCAGACATTGCAGATAACGGAACTATCTGGAAACAGATCTTGTCTGATACTGATTTTGCAGAATACATCAAGAAGAAATATACACTAGTAAGCGGCAACCTTGTTAGTGAAGATGAACAACAACCAATCAATGTGGAGAGTGATGATGAATAAAATTACAGTTGGTATTGAATCTGATGCTTTTGATCTTATCATTCAGCAGACATTAGTCGAGGACTATCGTTCCTTGTGTGATGAGGTTCGCCGTCTTGAAAATAAGTTTCGGAAACCGTATGAACAAGAAGATCTCAATGATTCTCGTAGGTTCCGTGATGGGTTGGAGGCGATACTTCCTTATTACTTAATGTCAGATAAAGCACAAGCAATTATTGATGAGGAATATATCAAGAATGAATATTCTGATGGTGTAACTAATGCTGAATTTATCGATCCAACAAATCCTATGGAGCATGAAGTTGAATATTTCAAGGACTTGAAAGAAAAGCGTATTCAGATGCTTGAAGAGCAAGTTGAGTATTTGATGAAAGCACATCATTCACATCCGCCTGAACCTACTTTCGATGGTCGCAAGATTCATAGCGATCAGTGGGGCAAACGCTATGTAATGAACGAAAACGGCATCCGCACCTATCTTGAGCCATTCGATGATTGAGATCCTCGAAGGCGAAGAAGAACAAGCAATGCGATTAATTGATGAGAGAGAAGATATGAAGAAAAAAGGTTACGTATCAGAGGATCACAATTTCTTTAGTATACCTTCAGACAATGTTTTTCTTGAAACTGTATGTGTCCATATCATAGGTGATAAGGTATTCATTGAAACAGAAGATGATTCTATTTGTCTTTCGATAGATCAGGCAAAGCGGTTGACATATTTCCTAAATGATCGTATTGTAAGGGTTGTTGACTTTGGAGAAGATTAAAGTAAATGATAGAAAAAACAATTATCAGTCATCTTATATTCAACGAGGCATTTGCTCGAAAGACATTGCCGTTCTTGAAAGATGAGTATTTTCATAACCAACATGAAAAGACAGTATACAAACTTATTGATACCTATGTAAAGAAATACAATAGCACACCAACAAAGGAGGTGTTGCATATTGAGTTAAAGAATAGGGAAGGATTGTCTGAGACGATCTATAAAGATTCGAAAGTCCTTATTGATGATCTTACAGTTGAAAACACAGAAGTTCAATGGTTGTTAGATTCAACAGAGAAGTTCTGTCAGGAGAAAGCGATCTACAATGCTATCATGGCATCCATTAAAATACTGGACGATAAAACGGGCAGTTCCACTACCGGATCTATACCTACTCTCTTGTCAGATGCCCTTGGCGTTAGTTTTGATGTTTCTATTGGTCATGACTACTTTGCTAATGCTGATGACAGATTTGATTTCTATCATCGCAAGGAAGAACACATTCCTTTCGACTTGGAGCTACTCAATAAGATTACAAAGGGGGGTCTGGTTAGAAAGACTCTCAATATTGCATTGGCTGGTACCGGTGTTGGCAAGTCTCTATTCATGTGTCATTGTGCTTCTTATAATCTGACACAAGGAAAGAATGTTCTGTATATTACCTTAGAAATGGCAGAAGAAAAGATTGCAGAACGTATTGATGCTAACTTGCTAGATGTGACTGTTGATGAACTATCAACACTTTCTAAAGATTCATATGACAAGAAGATCAGTCGCCTACGTGAGAAAACGCTAGGCAAGTTAATCATCAAAGAGTATCCTACAGCATCTGCGGGATCCGGTCATTTTAGGCATTTGTTAAATGAACTTAGAATCAAGCGAAATTTTACTCCTGATATTATCTACATTGATTATCTTAATATATGCTCTAGTAGTCGTATTAAGTCTGGATCTAACGTTAACAGTTATACATACATTAAAGCTATTGCTGAGGAACTGCGAGGGCTTGCTGTTGAGTTCAATGTGCCTGTTGTTTCTGCTACACAAACCACTCGTGGTGGTTACGGGAATTCAGATGTTGAACTCACTGATACCTCAGAGTCTTTCGGATTACCTGCAACGGCTGATCTGATGTTTGCTTTGATCTCGACCGAAGAACTAGAAGATCGTGGTCAGTTGATGTTGAAGCAGTTGAAGAATCGCTACAATGATCCTACAATGCATCGCCGCTTTGTTGTCGGCATCGACCGTGCTAAGATGCGTCTGTTTGATGTTGACTCGTCAGAACAGACACTACAGGATGACAAACCCGTCTTTTCTAAATCCTCGTTTGGTCAAACCATGGATGCGGAAAAGAAAGAAAGATTCAAAAAGTTAAATTAGTTTAAAAAGATTGGTTGACATTATTCTCCTCATGTGCTAGATTGAATAATAGGACATGAGGAGAGAACCATGAAATTGAATCTGACAGCAGAAAAAATCTCAGAAATGAATGGTATGAATTTCAATGATGCAGTGCAGTTCGCATTGTCCATCATTGATTCTGCACATAAGAATTCAGTAGATGTTACAGACAAGATGAAGATCGTCCGTCTGAAATATAATATCTCGACAAAAAAGAACACCGTTCAGTTGATGAAAATGTTCTATGATATCATGTTGTCCGGTGAAGGACATGCAGTAAAAGGTTCGAAGTGGAAGAAACACTATGCAAAATGATCTCGCCTATAATCCCTATACAACTGAATCTTATTACAAGAACCTAGAAATGGGCGAGAAGGGTGAATGTTTCATCCTCGGCAATTTGTATGCAGAATTTCATCATTGTAAGATCATGCGTGCCGCAGAATATGGTCGTATTCTTAAGCAGCAGAACGCAGAAGTTATCTATACGGGATCTGATTATAGATGGCGTAAGATGGTGTTACCTGACTTCTTGGTCGTCTTTCCTGGCGGAAGAAAAGTGTTAGTTGAGGTAAAATGCAAGAAAGGTTTCAATGATAGTTTGAATCTTAGTTGCCATGAAGCAAAGCATTATCTGTCGATTGCTGAGTTGATTGATGCAGATTTTGAATTGAGATTTATCTGCAAAGGTGACAAGACTATCTATAGATTGACACCTGAGGACCTCAAGAGACCGGCAGAGAAGCGGCAGAATCAGTTTAAACCTAATAGTCCTTACTTTCTCTATCGCAAGGAAGATCTCGAAGTTCTAATGACAGATGTGCCTGTGGATATCTTTACTCCTAGCAAAAATAATTAATTTCTTTAAAAAATCTGCTTGACATAATTCCGATAATGTCCTATATTTAATTATAGGATATGATGAAGGGAAAAAAGATGAACAAGTATTGGATCAAGAAGCAGCATAATTTCTTTGTTACAGATGCCGCTTGGTATGACAAGAAAACTTCTAGGAAGGTTCGTATCCTGGCAGAAACCGTTGAGCGTGTACTGCCTACCATTCGTGAGATCTTGGGTCTCAAAGAAGATGATGCCTATGTAGTCATCGGCGCTATCAAAGCACAACTCACTTCTGGTTGCTGGTATCCTTGCAAGAAAGAAGCCCGTGTTGACTATCGTGTCTATACGGTCAATTCTTGCATCGAGACTCTCGCTCACGAACTGGTTCATGCTCAGCAGTATGCTCAAGGTCGCTTGACTCAAAAATGCGGTGTCTTCCATTGGAATGATCAGGCGATGGGCAAGCACCCAACCTCTCATGCAAAGTATCTTGCTCTGCCTTGGGAAGTAGAAGCACGCTCGAAGGCAAAAGAAATAATAATTATTTTGAAAGATATGGGTCTTCTGAACAGCTAATCGGTTGACATTAATTCAAAACCGTGTATAATAATACATGAAGATTCAAAAAAGGATATAATGATATGGCAAAAGTAGAACGTGATATCGCCGCTGAAGTCTCAACCTTCACGGCAAATGGTTACAAGAATGATGGTACCTATAACTTTGCATGTGGTGTAATGGAATCTGTATTGGTTCAAGCACTTCGTGATCTTCCTAAATTCAAGCGTGATATTCTCTTGGATCGCCTTGCATATCTTGATGCAACATATTTTCGAAAGAATGGTTGACATTATTATTAAAAGATCTTATATTTAATTATAGGATGAATTGAAACAGGAGATTGACATGTTTGTAGCTTATAACCACAATGGTACAGAAATTTGCCGCAACGCTGATCTTGGCAACCTGATGGAAGAAGTTATGTTCTATGAGGAAGTCACGGGAAATAAATGTTCAATTGAAAAAATATCTGATTGACATTAATTCGAATATATGCTAGATTAAATAACAGAAACAAAAAGGAGAATAAAATGGGTCCGAATATCACACTTACTGCTTTTGATGGATTGGTCATGTTTGGTCCCGTATTGGTCCTTTTGACTTTCTTCTTCGTTGGCAATTATTTTGCACAAAGATCGTAAAAAATTTACATATATAATACACGATATTAATAACGCTCTTTGACAATTTAGGAAGAACAACAACAACAACGAAAGTTGTTTCTTCACAGACACTACACGGGGTACCGCCTATGGACGCATAGGCTAATGAGCGATTGGGCCATCATACCGCTCTAAGACAACCTGACCAATGGCTAAGGAACGGAAGCACCGGACTCCGAAATTCGGTTCAATGTAGTGTCTTTGTAGAAACAATTATTGGAATGTGGCGCAGCGGTAGCGCAGGTGACTGTTAATCACTTGGTCGCAGGTTCGAATCCTGCCATTCCAGCCAAGATTGCGCTTAGTGTAATGGTAGCACAAGTGGTTTTCATCACAAAAGAGCGGTTCGATTCCGCAGCGCAAAAGAGTTTGGACAGGTGGGTGAGTGGTTAATACCAGGAGACTGTAAATCTCCCGCCTCAGGCTACGTTAGTTCGAATCTAACCCTGTCCACCAGTTACCGGTTCCAGTCGTCCGGTCTACTACTGGCAAGTTATCGTCCGCATGATTAAGTTGCATCGCTAGATAGCCCAAGGGTAAGATGTAGATAAAACTGGCAAGGTGTGCGCTAACCGTAAGGTGATGCGTATTGGTGTTGGTCGACACTCCAAATAGTCGACAAGTCCTGTTGATATCATGGTCGACCATGGTTAAGATGGGCACCAAATTTTGGGGAATTAGCTCAGTTGGGAGAGCGATTGCTTTGCAAGCAATAGGTCGTCGGTTCGATCCCGTCATTCTCCACCAATAATAAATATCTAAAAGGAGTATCCAAATGAAAAGCTTTTTAGATTTCATTAATGAAAGCACTGGTCCTAAAGAATTGCATCAGATTGGATTGAATAAATCTCAGTTAAAAACTCTTTATCGTCACCAATCATTCAATACATATGTAAACTCACACGAGCATCCAAAAGTTTATGCAAAATTAGATGACTATGATGGCGGATCAGGAAGAACACGAAATGTGATAGTAACTAACTCTGGTAATAAGCACAAGATGCATGTTGCTATTACTAATCGTGGTAAGATCCTAGGGCATACAATATACCGTAAATCTGATAATCCCCCTAAGGATGCAAAGGTGCAGTGGGATCATGTTAAAACAGTAGATGGCGCATAGCTCAGAGGTAGAGCACTGTCCTGATAAGACAGGGGTGGAAGGATCGTTACCTTCTGTGCCAACCAAAATTGGAAGTGTGGCCGAGAGGCTTAAGGCGCCAGTCTTGAAAACTGGAGAACCGCAAGGTTCCGTGAGTTCGAATCTCACCGCTTCCGCCAAAATAACGCTTGACATTAAACTGAAGGTCCTATACATTATGAATATGACAAATGATGAACAAGCAGCGTTAGACGCACTGAGCAAAGCATACAAGGCCTACTATCTCGTTTCCAAAGACAGAAAGGCAACGATGGATGCAGACGAGTATGCTTTGCTCTGTGCAAAAGGATATATAGAATACGTGAAGTCGTGCCAAGAAACATATCCTCACTGGACAATTGTTGGCACAGCAAAGAATGAAATTCGTATCCTCAGAGGTTTGATTGAGTGTTACGAAAAACGAGATTTCAAGGTGCGACCAAAGACGTCTAACAAGACAAGATGGTCGCTCTGACTGTGTGTGGTGTAGCCTGGTTAACATCCCTGATTTGGAGTCAGGTGAGCGTAGGTTCAAATCCTACCACACAGACCAACATAGCCCAAGTAGCACAGCGGTAGTGCAACGCACTTGTAATGCGTAGGTCGGGAGTTCAATCCTCTCCTTGGGCACCATCTAAAGGCCTGTGAGTCGGCATGGTGAAGACGTCTGCCTGTCACGCAGAAGACGAGGGGATCGTTACCCCTACAGGTCGCCAATAATGCGGAGTTCGTATAGTGATAATACCTTAGCCTTCCAAGCTAAAGCGAGGGGTTTGATTCCCCTACTCCGCTCCAATTTTGCAATAAAGGTGCAATCATGTTTACTAAATTGAATCTATCAGAAGTAGCAGAGTTTATTGAGTCACAAACACCAGAGACAAAAATCTATATTGGCGGTGATTCTGAACGCTTTATGATAGGTGATGTTTGGTATGCAGATTATACCCTTGCTATTGTTGTTCACTACAATGGTAATCGTGGTTGTAAGATCTTTGGTGAAGTTATGCGAGAGCGTGACTTTGATCAGCAAAAGAACAAACCACGTATGCGCTTGATGAACGAAGTATATAAGATTGCAGAACTTTATATGAAACTAGCAGACGTATTAGAGGACAAATATGTGGAAGTTCATCTCGATATTAACCCTGACGAGCATCATGGTTCTTCTTGCGTTATTAATGAAGCTACAGGTTACATTCGGGGTATGTGTAATGTCGTTCCTCTGGTCAAGCCTAATGCTTTTGCTGCCTCATACGCAGCAGATAGATTGAAAGATATCTTGAGTGGTAGACGAGTAGCTTAGGTAGCTCAGTTGGTAGAGCATCGGTCTGAAGAACCGAGTGTCGGGGGTTCGAACCCCTCCCTAAGCACCAAAAACAACGGATTGCAATATGACAAATGAAGATATGATACGAAGAAAAGAAGAACTATATGCTCCTATTCATCAACAGATCTTGATGACTGATGATGAAAATGATCTGTTGTTGTTAGCAACAAATATGTTCACTTCTAGTATGCATATCTTCTATACTCATTATGGTCATGTTGCAGGTACTGCCTTGATTGATTCTTTGTTTGATCAAGCACATAAGGTCTATAAAGGAACGAAACCTAAAGAATGATGAGGAAGTGATGTTACCTATTCAAGTTCAACCTTCTAACATGAAACAGTATCTTTCTTTGTATCACGGATACGAAACTAAAGAACCTGACTATGAAGATTATACTGAATACGAAGTAATAAAAGCGGTTGACATTAAAACCAAAATCGTGCATTATTTAGGTAAGGTGTTGGCACGCTGTTGGATCAATCCTAAGTTGCTTGATGACTTAGAACATGATCCTCATCAAACACTCTTTGAGATGGGAATGATATTACCACAAGATTTGACTATTCATGTAGTCAAAGGCAATCGTCCCCGTCTTGTTGTCTATGAAACTCAAAGCGGTAAACCAAAGAAAATTTGTTATCTTCAACTGTCTATGCTTGCTTCTAAATAATATGCGACTATGATGTAGGGGTAACCTGTCACGTTGCCAACGTGAATTCGCCAGTTCGAATCTGGCTAGTCGCTCCAATAAATAAGGACTACAATGATTATGGATTGGGCAGTATCGTTCTTTGCTCTGTTCTTTGTTGATATTGGCTATGTCCTTTATATGCAAAACGTTCAAAAACGAAAGAAGATTGTTGCTAGCACTTTTGCTACATTAATTTTTATCTTGAACAGTGTTGTTATCATTAACTTTACTGAAAATAAAACACTTCTCATTCCTGCAATCATTGGCGCCTTTGTCGGCACTTATGTAGGAATGATCATAGAAGATTATCGTAATAAATGAGTTATGGTGTGCGGGTCAGATGGCAAGGCACGGGACTGCAAATCCTTGAGAACCCAGTTCGATTCTGGGGCACACCTCCAATAATGGTCTCTTAGCTCAATTGGATAGATCACCTGACTACGAATCAGGGGGTTGGGAGTTCGAATCTCTCAGAGACCGCCATTTTAGGATAGCAATGACTGATATACAAATATATGATTCTTTTGGAAATACAAAAAATGTATTGATAATCAAGGATGATATAGATCTTAATAATGTTGATGGGCGAGTTGTGAAAGGAACCAATTGCTATTATAAAGGCATCGGTGTCCCGTATCAGTTTCATTTTATCCCTCCTACATCTTTCGATGATACCTATAACAAAATAAAAGAATCTGATGTCTTTTATATGGGTTGGCAAGTAGCAAAAAAATCTTTCATCGGAAAGCAAGGAATCTTTCAAGAACCTTTTCAAACAATGTTTACAGATTTCATTGGCACATGTGGTGTTAAGGAATTGAGCATTATAGAAAATTCTATGTTCTTTGAAATGTCTTCTGCAGAAATATTAGAAAGTGTTAACTATGACACTGAAAATATGCAATACTATTTTAAAGTAAATTATAAATGTGAAAGATCAAAATATATTCAAACAGGTGATCCTTATAAACTAAGATCACTTATCGAGTATATGCTAGACAGTAATTGGAATATTATTTGGGATAAGGATTCTATCACAGATATATCTGCAAATGGTATGGTAACAGATGTTGGCGAATTATTTGTTTCTAACACAGTAGAAAACAAATTAGGAACTGTTTATTCTATTTTATATAGTTTAGGCAAAAGAAACTTTAATAAGTATATAGAATTTATAAATGTATATAATCTTGAGCATGAAAATGATATGTCTTATATTTTTAATTCTGTAGAAATTTTAAAGAGAAACAACATCAATACAGAAAATATGTTTCCTACAAATTTTCTGGTTGACAATTATAAGTATATTGTGTTAAATTATCTTTTAACAGGTCGAAATTGTGGTCATTGTTCATTTATTGACTTTGGCGACAAGGTTAAAGAAGAGTATATCGCAAGGTATAAATAAAAAATGTTAGCTGATCAAATGGTCCAAACAATAAAAAGCAAAAGGTTCAAACGAGCGTTTTGGGACTGGTTTGATACGCTGCCTAGTCCTGACAAGAAAAGGTTTTGGGAATTCCCTCATGACTTCGCTTGTCTTTACTTCTATAATAAGTTCTACTCTAAACAACAGCCCCAGTAGTCCAATTGGTAGAGGCATCGGTTTTAGGTACCGAGTGTTGGGAGTTCGAGTCTCTCCTGGGGCACCAAAAACAAAAGAAGGAAAAGAAATGAAAAATGTTATCACAGCAGTTGCTTTGATTTTGGTATCGTCTGTTGCATCTGCAGCAAACCTGCCTGAAAAGAAAGTAACACCTACAGCACCAATTCCTGCTGTTACAGCACCGGAAAGCTGGTATGTTGGCGTCAATGCTGGCGGCAATGTTCGTTCAAATCAGAATGTCCAGAATACACCAGGGACTGCCGGATTTGTTGTAGGTTATAAGGTCAATCAGCATTTTGCATATGAAGCGACCTTAGATCAGGCATTCAAAAAGAATGACACTCAAGAACAAACTCGTGGCATGATTAATGGGATTGTATCACCTTTTGGGTCTGTCTATGGATTCACACCTTACGCTCTAGGTGGTATTGGCACTCAGACAAATGATATCCGTGATGGTCGCAATGCAGCAAAGGCTGTCTATAATGTTGGTGGTGGCGTCAAATACGCAATCTCAACAAACTGGGAAGCAGATGCTCGTTACCGCTACGTGAATACGCTGAACAATACTAACCGTGATGCAAACATCTTCACATTGGGTCTTAACTATAAGTTCTGACTCTATCACATAGGTGAAGATACTGTCCAGTTAGCTCAGCGGTAGAGCTCCTCGTTTACACCGAGATTGTCGGCGGTTCGATCCCGTCACTGGGCACCATATTATAAATGTCAGCTGTAAGAAATTATAGCTGACATTTTTTCCATTCAAAGTTCAATATTTTTTTCTTAGAAAAGTCACCTGTATCATATCGATTTTTTACAAGCAATTTTTGCTCATCAAATACTTTATTGTCTATCAATGGATGCCAAAGAGTATTATCATCTGGGTATATTGTTTTTTTATATTTTTGATCTTTTATGATAGTCCTACGCCCATCTCTAGGAGGTTTATATTTTATATCTACTAGATGAGTATAATTGAATTTTTCTTTTATATAATAAAGAACTATTCTGTCACCATAGTGATTATTAACAAATTCCTCATCGTATCCCTTAAAAGATAAAAATGTTTCTTTATGAATTAAAATAGTATTTGCATGATGATTAGAAAAACTAAATCCCCAAACGTTCTTTATATCTGATAAATCGCATTTTACTATATTTTCAAAATCAAAATTTATTAATCTATGATCAATATCTGTAATAAAATTCCATTTAGATGTTGACTGAGTCACACCTAAATTTCTTGCACCATGAGCATTGAATCCTAAATCTTCAGTTATAACATACAATGTGAAGTCCGGTATTTCTATGTCTAGATTATGATATACATCTAGCGCAGGCCAGATATTAGATCCATCATCAACAATTATTAATTTAAAATTCAAATATGTTTTTTTAAGTTCTAAAAAATCTTCAAAGAAAGTAGTTAAAAATTTTTCATCATTATAATATGGCGCTATAATTGTTAAATCAAGGGTTGACATATTTACTGATCTCCTATATACATAATATATATTGCCGTTTTGGTGTAAAGGTAGCACATGAGTTTGTGGCACTCATAGCACAGGATCGATACCTGTAAACGGTACCAATATGCGAGTGGGACGGTTCGGCATCGTAGCATCCTCATAAGATGCCCAAAGCTGGTTCGAAACCAGCCATTCGCACCATATAAATAAAATATTAAGGGTGTAGCTTAGCCTGGTCTAAAGCAGTGGTCTCCAAAACCATGATCGTGGGTTCGAATCCTACCACCTTTGCCATTTATTATGTGGGGCGATTATGTGTAGACCTGTTATATCATTATTCAATCATCATCCAGAATGTTCCAATCAATGCTGTGATGGGATGATAAAAGCGCTGTCTCCATATTACGACTTTAAGATCTTTTCTGTAAATGATATTGCACTAGACATGTTTGATGATATTGATATTGTCGCCTTTCCTGGTGGCATCGGTGATGCAGACAGTCATTATAAATTCTTCACAAGACGCTTTGCTAAACAGTTAGAAAAATATATCGATGATGGAGGAAGGTATCTTGGTATATGCATGGGTGCCTATTGGACTGATCAATGGTATTTTGATCTCATAGGAGATGTTCGTGCTGTTCAATATATCAAAAGACCTACCTCAGAGATAAAGAGATCTCACTCAACAACAGCAAAAGTTAATTGGCAAGGCACAGAACAGGACATGTTCTTCTATGACGGATGTGCCTTGCTTTGTCCTCCTGATGATAGGTCTGTAAAGGTAGTTGCTACGTATCTAAACGGCGACCCGATGGCAATCTTTAGAGGTCGTGTAGGTATCATAGGTTGCCATCCAGAAGCAGATGAGTTTTGGTTTGACAAATCACATCTTAAAAACTATTGGCATAAATATGAGCATCACAATCTATTATTAAACTTTGTAGATGAATTGATGCAGCAGTAATTGGTGAGTTGGCTGAGAGGCCTAAAGCACTCGTTTGCTAAATGAGCGAAGCAGAAATGTTTCCGTGGGTTCGAATCCCACACTCACCGCCAACATTGGGATTTTTTAAGATGCGCTTCTTTGTATTATTTCTTTTATTAATTGCTTCTCCTTATGCGCTTGGTGCAGATCAAGCAGCTCCGTTGCCTGTTGCATCATGTATGCCGCAGATGCCTTATGGTGCGCCAACAGCAAAACCTAATACCACAACCATTTGCCGTTCTGGTTATCTGTTGAACCATGATCCTGTTGCAAAGATTCCTGTGTGGGTTGCATATACTATTCAACCAATGACTGCGATCTCATGCTTGCCTCGTGATGATGCTTTCGCACCTGATATGTCTTTGCCTAAAGGACAGCGTGCAGAACTTGTTGACTATCAAAAATCAGGATTTGACCAGGGTCACCTCGCACCTAATGCTGATATGTCATTCTCTGCAATTGGCGCAAAAGAAAGTTTTATTCTTTCTAACATGAGTCCTCAGTATCCAGGAGTCAATCGTGGTGTATGGAAACAACTAGAATCAACAGTTCGTGCTTTGACATTCCAGACAAAGCATCCATTGACTGTCTATGCAGGTAACATCTGGCCTCCTGCAAATGCAAAAGCAATCGGTCCTAATAAAGTTGTTGTGCCTGATGCATTATGGAAAGTAGTGGTTGACAATAATACTAAAATGTCTTATGCTTACATGATACCAAATCGTGAAGGTTTGTCTACGAATATTACAGCATTTCAAGTAAATGTTGCAAGTGTTGAAAAAGCAACAGGATTAGTTATTCCTGTGCCTGATAATAAAATGTTGAAGAATGTATTGCCTGTGGTTGATCTTAATTCAGTCACTGTTGCAAAGAAATTAGCATGTAAATCATAAATATTAAATCGCTCGTTTTCCTGCGAGCGAGAAATCAATAGGACAGTATTCTATTGATCAACACTAAGGAGAAGGAATGAAACGACTTCTAACCGTTTTATTCCTAGGATCGTGTTTTTTTGTTTGCGAAGCGAAAGCGTTTGAGTTGTCAATTCAAGCGTTAGTAATCAAGAAAGCAATAGAACACAAAATAGATGCTACCTTTGCAAATGCTATTGTTAAGGTAGAATCAAACTACAATCCTAGGATTAGAGGTCGTCAAGGCGAATATGGCTTAGGTCAGATTAAATGCCAGACGGCAAGGGGCGTTGGTTTCAAAGAGAACTGTGATCTACTACTTGATCCAGAAACTAACCTAGAATACTCATATCGTTATTTAAAACAAGCGATTGAGCGAGCTAACGGTAACGAGTGCTTTGCAGCAACACTCTACAATACCGGATTTAACGTCAGACCTTATAAATCTGCATATTGTAAGAAAGTGTTAGCTGCAATGATTATGTAATGGTTTTGAGGGATCGTCTAATGGTAGGATAGAGGACTTTGAATCCTTTGATCTAGGTTCGAGCCCTAGTCCCTCAGCCATCGTGAATCTAGGATAATAAATAATGTTTTACTTCTACGCTACGATGAGGATTTATGCAAAATGAACGAGACATGGGGATATCACCTTTTACTTGATTGCACAGCAGGCAATCTTGAAGAAATTAAATCAAAAGAAAACATCTATAATTTTATCAAAGAATTAGTTGTTGCTATTGATATGGTCGCTTTCGGTGAACCATGGATTGAGCGTTTTGCTACACATGATGCAGAGAAAGCAGGATTCTCGCTCTGTCAGATGATTGAGACATCAAACATTACAGGTCATTTCTGTGACAAAGATGGCAACTTCTATATTGATGTTTTCAGTTGCAAACCTTTCGAAAATGATATAGTATTAAATGTGGTTGATAAATACTTTCATCCAACAAAGATAAGAACGCATTTCATATCTCGTGATGCATAACAAGTAGGATTTTATATTATGAGTATTCCAGTGAACTATGGTCCGATGACTGAAATCCAGATGCAATTGGATGAAGTTGAAGAAGTTACATCTCGTATTAAAGAAATGGGTCCTGATGGGCTTATGGTCGAGTGGGGTTCTGGTGGTTCATCTATCAAGTGGTTAGAAACATTGACAGACAACCAGCGGTTGGTTGCTATCGAGCACAATCCTGAATGGCACATGAAGGTAGCAGAATATCTTACGACTCGACCAGAACTAAACAAGAAATTCAAGTATCATCTCAAGACAGAACTCTATGGATTCCAGCATGGATATGCAACCGTTAATGAAGAAAATCCACACGGCTTGGATGATTACTTCGTACCACGCAGTGATATTCTTAATGCTGATATCTTTTTCGTTGATGGTATTGCCCGTGCTACTACTGCTCTACTTGTCAAGTTGCTTGCCACAAAAGAAGATCCTGTGATCTATATCCATGACTACTATGGTCGTGAGCAATGGTATTCATGGGCAACACAGTTTTTCTCTAAGAAAGAAAAAGTCGGACACACATTAGTGAGGTTGTGGAAGTAATGAAAGTTCATATTGGTCCTTTTCCTGAAGGTGATGAAGAACGCAAAATTGAAGTTCAAATTGATAAGTATGACACATGGGGAATGGATCATACTTTATCATATATCATTCATCCTATGCTTATTCAGTTAAAAGCAACAAAGCATGGAGCACCACGGGTTGATAATGAAGATGTTCCTGAAGAATTAAAATCTACTTCTGCACCTCCTTTGACACAAGAAGAAATTGATTGTGGTTCAATTGATTCTTTTCACTTCAACCGCTGGGATTGGGTGCTTGATGAAATGATCTGGGCATTTGCTCAAGTGCTAGATGAAGATGTAGAAAGTCAATTTCATACAGGTGAGCATGACTTTGACTTCGTTGAGGTTGAAGGATCAGAATTTAGCGAAATAAAATATGGACCTAACCATACTCATGTCTTTGATAGAGAAGGATATGACGTATGGGCAGAAAGAAAACAGAACGGATTTAGACTCTTCGGAAAATATTTTCAAAACCTCTGGGATTAATCACATGCAACAAGATTCCTCTAACTATTCAGTAGATTATTTGAAACGTGCCGCCTTTACAGACGAAGTCAATAATTATCTGAAAGTTAGAAAGGAGAAGAAAGTGATTAATGATAATGAAGAAATTGTTCTTAAGTATCTCGAAGAACGTGTAGCACAAATAGATAAAAAGTATAAGTAGGCCGCTTAGCTCAGCAGGATAGAGCAACAGCCTTCTAAGCTGTGGGTCGGAGGTTCGAGTCCTCCAGCGGCCGCCAATTCATAATGAGGATCAATGAAGAATCTTGATGATGTAAGTCCTACAATGTGTCTTGCAAAATGGGTAGAAGGGACTTTATATATTTCTTCTGGTATGACACACAGTTGTCATTTAGTTCCTAAAAATAAATCACCCATTGATCTTATCTTGAAGGACTCATCAAATTTATTTAATACACCTCATAAGAAAGAAGAACGTAAACTTATGCTTGATGGCATAAGGCAATCAGGATGTCTTTCTTGTAATAAAATAGAATTAACAAAAAATGCTATAAGCGATAGGATGTTGAAAAACGACTATCATTTTGACCACAAAGAAAAAGTACTTGCTGTAGGATATGAAAACAATCTTTCTCCTATAGAATTAGAAATTGGATTTGATAATACATGCAATTTAAAGTGTATGTATTGTTCTCCTTTTAATAGTTCTAGTTGGACTAGTGAAACTTTACAATACGGACCTTATGAAAATGGTCATGGTGCTATAAAAAAATATACTTCTGAAGAAGAAAAACAAATATATACAAATGCTTTTTGGGATTGGTTTCCTAGTATATATGATGATTTAGAAATTTTAAGGATAACCGGCGGAGAACCATTTTTATCAAAACAAACGATGAGGATGCTTGATTATATTATCGCACACCCAAATCCTAAATTATCTTTTGCTATTAATAGCAATCTATCTATATCACACGATTTGCTTTCTCCTTATATTATAAAAATAAATGAAATGCTTGATAAGCAAGCAATTAAAGATTTTAAAATTTTTACAAGTATGGAATCAACAGAATCACGTGCTGAATATATAAGATATGGATTAGATTATAACTTATGGAAAAAAAATCTAATTAATATTTTAGAAAATTATAAGAATATAGATATTGTTATCATGGCAACATATAACATCTTATCAGTAACTAGTTTTGATTCTTTATTAACTTTTGTAGAAACTTTAAAAAGTAAATACGGAAAATTTAAAATTTGTGTGGATACTGTGCAAATGAAAAGTCCTAATTTTCAATGTATAGATATTCTATATGACAGACCTGAATTGCTAGAATATATCAATAAAACTTTTCAAAAAATCAATGAAGGGGATTGCTATTCAAGATTTGAAAAGATGCGTATAGCAAGAGTGTATCAAGTCGCAAAAAAATTGCCTGCTGATAATCTTGTAGAAAAAAGAAACATGTTTGCAAAATTTGTTGATGAATATGACAGAAGAAAGAAAACAGATTTTCTTTCAACTTTCCCAGAATTAGAATCATTTTACTATGATTGCTTTAAAACAAAATAGGTGAGATATTATGAACGCTAGAATAGTTGCACTAACACAACCAATTATTAGCAATGATGGTAATGTTGGCACCGATGCACCGTTGATGACAGTCGATGAGTTTGTTGCTTATGTAGCACGAGTGTCCAATCCCGGAAACCAAACCAACACATTGACAGCAGCAAAGTTGCTTAAGTATCTTGCAAAGCACAAACACTGGTCACCATTTGAGATGGTTCACATTGTGATGGAAATAAATACTACAAGAGATATCGCTCGCCAGATCCTTCGCCATCGTTCATTCACCTTTCAGGAGTTTAGTCAACGCTATGCTGATGCTACACGAAGTCTTGGCTTTAGCCATCGAGAGGCTCGCCTCCAGGATACAAAGAACCGTCAGAACTCTATTGAAGTAGACGATGTTGAGTTAGATCAGCAATGGAAAGTTAAACAAGCAAACATAATCAACTATGTTAGCAGAGCCTATGATTGGGCAATAGAGAATGGCATAGCAAAGGAACAGGCTCGTGCTGTTCTTCCTGAAGGTCTGACCAATAGTCGTATGTATATGACAGGATCGCTTCGTTCATGGATTCATTATTGTCAGCTGCGTGCTTCTAATGGAACGCAGAAAGAGCATCGAGAAATCGCTATTGATTGCTGGTATCAATTGATGAAACACTTCTCATGCCTTGAAGATATCGGATTAACTTCTGAATAAAAATTATAACCCCTTGGAAACTTGGGGTTATTTTTTTAAAATAAAGTTGACATTATTTCTTTTTTATCTTATATTAAATTATAGGATGAATTGAAGGAAATGAAAATGCAAACTGAAACTTTTGAACTACCAACACATTGGGCAATCGCTCTCAACTATGGTGAGATGGATGGCTATGAAGAAGATGAATTAGAAGCAATCGAAGCCTTCGAGAAGTATATGGTTAAGAAATATGGTGGTTGTTGGTGCGTAGAAGTATCAAATGATCGCTGGTTTCAGCATCGCCATGATGCATCTGACTTTGGTGTTCTTGCTACTGACGTTTCTACTTTCACTTTTGATATTACTCCGGAGTAAGACAATGGCTAATTATGAGAATTGGATTGTTACTCTAAAACGAGATATGCCCAATAACTATGTGGTGCAAGCTCTAATTCGAATGATTGAAGAGCGAGAACAAATCATTCGAGAGATTGTCTCTCAGTGTGATCAGGGCGGCGACTTTGGTAAAGTGTTTGCTCGGGATAACTGTATTGTAGAAGCAAGAAAGGTATTATGATGGCAAAGGTAGTATACAACGCCGACTATGGTGGGTTTGGCTTGTCGGAAGCAGCAGTCGCTCGATATGCAGAGCTAAAGGGGTTTGTTCTTAACAGGGAAGAATACTTAGAAAAACATTTAATCCCTCGCCATGATCCCTGTTTAGTTCAGGTTGTAGAAGAACTTGGCACGGATGTAAACACTGACTATTCAGATCTTCGCATCCGTGAGGTTCCTGATGGCTCTCGCTATCGGATTCAAGAATATGACGGGTTTGAATCTGTGATCTTAGAATCAGAAGAAGAATGGTGTGTGGCTAAATAAGTCACACATTTTTTTAAAATAGTGGTTGACATTATTTTAAAAAGATCTTATATTTAATTATAGGATGAAATGAAGGAACAAAAAATGATTAATGTTTACACCTTGACTCTCGTTGATCCCACCCTCAATGAAGAAATTGTGGTCGGGATCTTCGAAGCAGAAGGCCTCGCAGAGATGGCACGCCATGAAGCAATCATAAAAATGTCTGAACAAGCATCAGATCGTGGTGTGTTCTTCCGTGTTACGGCATATCAGATGGGCAAACTTTACACAGGGGCTTTCGCATAATGATCAAGTTCAAAGGCATCGGTAAGTTCACGACTACAGAACAAGAACAGATCAGGAGTCTCTGTGACTTTGTCTATGACAAGTTCTTCTCAAAGCGTTTGCAGAATGTTCTCGAAGTTCGCATGAATTTTAGCAATTCTTTGTTTGAGAAAGAACGTGTCTATGGCGATTGCATCTGGGAAGATCAACATTACAAACCACGTGAGTTCACGGTGCGGATCGATTCTACACAAAAGTTCAAGATGGTCCTCAACACTATTGCCCATGAGTTGACTCACGTAAAGCAATGGGCAAAGGGCGAGATGTTTGAGATGCAACGTCAGCGCAAGGTCTACAAGTTCAACAAGACAACAGTTGATACCAACAACATAGATTACTGGGACCTGCCATGGGAGATCGAAGCGCATGGTCGTTCTATCGGATTGATTGTGCAATGGGTTGATGATTCTTGTGCCAAAGGCAAGATGAAGGTCAAAGACACAAACCGACTTATTGTCCAATAAATAATGCATGAACAAACCACTTTGCTATGCACCCTTCTTAAATTTATATGCTACAGGTCACAACAGGGTTGCTCCCTGTTGTGTTGCGACAAAAAGTAATGTGCCGCCTAAGACCTATTGGGATAGCGAAGAGCTACAAGCAATTAGAACACAATTGCTTTCAAATGAATTCCCATCAATTTGCTCATACTGCAAAGCGCAATGCGGCAAAGGCTTGCCGGCAGAAAAAGACATATGGGATAAAGAATTTGCAAAGAATCCTGTAGATATCAACATTGCAACAGGAAACGATACACACAATCCATTGTATCTTGACTATAGGCCTAGTCATGTATGTAATTTAAAATGTAGAATGTGTACTCCCTATTCAAGCACGTTGCTTGAGAAAGAAGCAAAAGACAATCCTGAATTGTTAGAATGGATGCCTTTGCCTAATAGTCATATTGATAGTTTTGATGAGTTCACAGATTATATCGATGGAATGACTTTTAAGAAAGTAAAACTGTTAGGTGGTGAACCTTCAATTGAAGAAAAAGCAATTTATTTCTTAGAAAAATTAGATAAAAAAATCCCGTTACAAATAACGACTAATGGAACAAATCTCAACAAGAAATTCCAATCAATCCTTGCGTCTTTCAATGATTTGTCTATAAACTTTAGTGTTGATGGGACAGGCAAGACATATGAATATATTAGAACAAATGCTAATTGGAACAAGACAAGCAAATATATACAGACAGCGATAAAGAACAACATTGCTAAAGAGTTTTGTTTCAATATTGTCTTGACACCTTACAACATCTTTGATATAATAAATCTGTTGAAATGGACACAACAATTTAAAAATGTAAGGTTGTTTATTGTAGAAAGTGATATTGCATTGACTAGTTTGTCTGCAGTGCATCCTGAAGATATTGATGAACTATTAATGTTGCTATACAAAAATCCTAACTATGAATTAATTGATATACTAGAAAATGTAACTTTTGATGATGAGATTCATAAGAACTTTGTAAGATATAATAACACACTCGACAGAATACGAAAAACAAAATTAACTGATTTGGATCCTCGCTTTGAAAAATACATCTGATTTACCTTCTGATACTTTTTGTATTCTCCCATGGATTCATTTGAGCACTCGACCTAATGGTATATTGCGTCCTTGTTGTACCGCTAATGCTAGTTCTGCAAAGTCTAAAAATTCAGCATTGAATGATGGATTGCTATTAGATGATGAAGGCAGAGAAGTAAATTTAGGTGATACAGATTTGCTGTCTGCATGGAATGGATCTTATATGAGAAACATCCGCAGACAGATGTTTGCAGGTGAAAAACCTAAATCATGTTTGAAGTGCTACAAAGAAGAAGAATCAGGATTTAGATCAAAAAGACAATGGGAAACAGATTACTGGAGATCCCGTGTTGATTATGATATGCTTATAGAAAATACAAATTATAGAACAGGTGAAGTCAAACCGCACATAACTTATATTGATCTTCGTTTTGGATCAAAGTGTCAATTGGCTTGTGTTATGTGTAGTCCTCATGACAGCACAGGATGGATCAAAGAATGGAAAGAAATTCATCCACAAATAACTGATAAAAATTTAAAAGAAAATTATAATTGGAATGATAAAGGACGTATCAACGGATCTTCTTTCAATTGGCATAAGAATAACCCTAAATTTTGGGAACAATTTTGGGATCAACTTCCTAACATGCAACAATTATATTTCGCTGGAGGAGAATCATTAATCATTGAAGAACATTATATGATTCTTCGTGAGTGTGTTAAAAGAGGATATGCAAAAAACATTGAACTACGCTACAATAGCAATGGCGTAGAATGGGAAGATGATCTGTTTGATCTTTGGGCACAGTTTAAACATGTTAGATTTTTCTTTAGCATTGATGACATTATGCAAAGAAATGAATATATCAGATACCCATCTAAATGGAGTCGCACAGAAGAAGTGTTACGAATTCTTGATGAACAAACTACAGACAATGTTCAAGTCAGGATTGCTTGTGCTGTGCAGTTATTGAATGTATATTATCTACCAGACTTCATAAAATGGAAGCATGCTCAGAAATATAAAAAGATAAACATGTGGCCTATTGCTGGTGGGGGGGTTGATATGCATCTTGTATATCTCCCACCTCATCATAATATTAAAGTTTTACCTTCTTCATTAAAACAACAAGTCACTCAAAAATTTGAAGAATTTTATCCATGGTGGGAAGAAAATTGGCAAGAAGGAATAAAAGATTCAACTGTAACTTTTTCTGAATGGCGTAATGCTGCAGAAGGAATCAATGTCTTAAAAGGTATTGTAAATTTTATGAATTCAGAAGATTGGTCTGAAAGATTGCCCCAAACAAATCAATTTCTAAATTTATTAGATAAAACTAGAAAAATAGACAGGTGTAAAATATTTTTAGAAATTTCTGAGATATTTTA
>Ga0209296_1001107_pt1 | contig 21561 bp, 20 predicted proteins | sample S_130206_EF_Meta_FD_187319 | JGI IMG/M metagenome (GOLD analysis project Ga0209296, IMG submission 187319) | Freshwater microbial communities from Lake Simoncouche, Canada to study carbon cycling - S_130206_EF_MetaG (SPAdes) (version 2) | ecosystem: Environmental > Aquatic > Freshwater > Lake ...
CAAGAACGACTAGATCTACTCGAGTTAGCCTCAATAATTCGCAGTAACCGCGCCACTTACACCAGTATAGAACAGGATAAGCTTTATAGTCTATTCAACCGTATCTTTGCACAGAAGAAACAACCGAATGGCTGTGGAGCCTGTCTACGTTCAACAATTACCTCTCTTAAAAAATGTCTCGCAATTGTCGAAAGAGTTTAAGATACTAGATCCGTATGCGCCGCTGTTTTACAGCAGTAAGACCTACTTCCTACTATCCGGTGGGAGAGCGAGTGGTAAATCTACCCAAGCGGCTGCATACTTTCTTATTAAACTAATGGGCGAAGAGTTCTTTAGAGGTGTAGTTGCACGTTATACCCAAAAATCCATCAAGTCTTCGATCTATCGGGATATTCTGGATCTTGCGGAGGCATGGGGACTAAGCCCGTTCATCCGATTAGATGGAGATGAAATAGTCAATAAGTCAAACGGTAATATGATCCTGACCCATGCAATGCGCCTAAGTGATGGATCAATGTCAGCAAAAGGTAAGGGTCTTTCCAAGGTAACTCATCTACTTATAGACGAGGCGACCGAATTACCAAGTGAAGAAGAGTTTATTAAACTTAATGACTCATTCAGAACACCAGGAGTAGACCGTAAGATCCTTATCCTATTTAATCCAACAAGTACTCGACACTGGATCCATAGACGCTGGTTCATAGACGGTCGCGCCAACCCTAAATGGAATAAGGACCATGAGTTCATCCATACAACCTATCATGTTAATCGACAAAATCTAGATCCTAAAAAGATCAAGGAATGGGAAGAGCAGAGAGAACTAGATCCAGAATATTATAGCCATCATATCCTAGGACAATGGAATGACGGAGTAATGTCCAGAATATTTAGAGGTTGGCATACTGAGTATAGTCCCGATCCAGAAGCTAGAGTAGTATATGGTATTGACTTTGGATTCACGAATGACCCAACAACCTTAATAGAGGTCCGCAAACACGGTAGACACTTATGGTTAAAGGAGCTCATATACGAAAAGGGACTCACCAACGAAGACCTAAGTACTATCATGACTAACCTAGGAGTCTCGAAGACAGCTCGCATCATTGCGGACTCCGCGGAACCCAAATCTATAGAGACCTTACGTAGACTTGGTTGGCGCAATATCTCAGGAGCCTCAAAGGGCCCCGACTCTGTCAGAAAAGGAATCGATACGGTAAAGAGCCATCAGGTTTATCTGGATCCCGAGTCTAGTAACTTAATAGACGAATACAATCTCTATAGTTGGGATCGAACAGGTGAAAGACCTGAGGATCTGCATAACCACTGTATGGATGCTATTCGATATGCTCTTAGTCAAGAAGGCGGCAACTCTACTTATGGTTTCTATTCTAAAAAAGGCCAAAGAGTAGACGAAGACGGATTCCCAATAGACCGCGAGACAAAGAGTCTTTATGGTTACAAGTAATTGAAAACAGCAAGGCCAAAATAAGGTAGTTCAAAAGAGGAGACTCTAATATCTAATTAAAATAAAACGTTAAAGAATGTCAGTAGCACCACCGGTAGCAACCACGTACACCACTCTCTTACAGGCTCTCCGAGACTTGGCTCTCAGCGATGCCGCAGTAAAGACCTTTCGCGTTGGACCCCTAAGTTCTGTCGAGATAGAGACTGGGACCGACCCGATTACCACGAACTCCTATAAGTATCCCGCTGTCCACATGGTTCCCCAACAGTTTACCATGAATGGCCGCAGTACGATCTTTGAATTCGACATGATCGTGTTTGATCTTGCAAAGGATAACCTTAATCTACAGCATCAAGTTGTTTCAGAATGTCTAGAGATTACGCGTGACCTTATGGCCAAGTTTATCTTAACAGATTGGAACGAATTCAGATTTAACCTAAACATGCCAGCAACAGGAGTTCCTTTCTCAGAAGGATTTCAAAATAACCCAACCGGAGTTACAACACGCCTTAGAATAGAAGCAATCACGCCTCTTAACCTATGTGACGCTCCGTTTATCCCATAATGGCCGAACTGAGTCAAGATATAAGCGATGGAGTCTATGAAGCACTGGACGCATTAGGAGTTGAGATTGTCAATATCCTAAAAGCCCAAGCGCCTGAGAAGACTGGAGCCTTACGTAATTCTATCCGACATAGAGTCGTGACCAAGAACAACGAGTGGGCCCTAAGCTTCTACTATCTCAGATATGGAGTCTTCGTCGATCTTGGAACCTATGATAACGCGGATACCGCAGCATTTGGGATCTCAGCATTCGACATGCCAAGATGGAACCCTAATCCTGGTAAGGGAGGTTTCGGAATCCGACCTCGATACTGGAGCTCATTATCAGAATCGGCTAACGAACTACAAGAATACCTAGCAGACAAGATCTCCCAAATCTATTCAGAAGGCTTTGACCGACTGGTTGCATCAGTACAAACCCGAACACAACGTAACACAGCATGATAAAATTTAAAACCTTAAGCGGCTCTTGGAAGATAGAGACCCCAACAATCGAAAGATACTACCAAATTCAGAGCCTCTTGGCCTTGGCAGAACTCAATGAAGTTCAGATTAGAATCGTGGTTGCCCTTAGTGGAGCACCGGAATCTGAGATTAGAGAGATGGACAGTAGTCGATTTGAATCATTATGGTCCGATATTGAAACTGGACCCTTAGCGGCAAAGACCGACGAAGCATTCCAACGTATCATCAAGATCGATGGACAAGAGTTTGGCTTCATAAACGTAGCTCATCTAACCATTGGCGAACTTGCCGACTTAGATACAATTAAGAACCATCCACAAAGCGAAAAACAGTTACACAGACTCATGGGAGTTCTCTATAGACCCTTAGTCTCAGGAGACCTTGAAGGTTACGAGATTGAACCGCATGGTGCAGACGGTTACTCAGACAGAACTCAACTCTTTCTAGAGAAGATGCCAGTATACCAAGTCTTAGCCGCTATCGACTTTTTTTTTCATATTACAAAAGTCTCATTAAACAATATGATGGACTCTTTGAGACAGACGATACTGGAGACGGAGGAGGAGATGATGACGCTAAGTCCGGAGACGATCGAGCGGATATTAAAACTGCCAGGGGTTGGGCTAAGCTCTTTTACTTCCTTGCAGACGATGACATCCTCAAGGTCGAAGAGTGTACTAGACTCAGAGTCAATGGAGTCTTTAACTACCTCGCTCACCGAAAAGACAAAGCAAAACTAGCAGAGCTTGAACACCAAAAGTACCTAAACAAAATAAATAAAAAATGATAACTACGGTATCCTACAAACCCGCTCGAATCGGGACCCCCTATAATCCCATTGTATGGTCAGTTCTGTCAGATCAGATTGCACAAAAAGATTTCCAGTATGTCATTGACGTTTACATCAACGGCACAAAGGTAACCAGACTACGTCAACGACCAAATCCTTCGGGACATGGTATGTGGGATGTATCATCAATTGCGCAACCTTATCTAAAGCTATCTAACTTCACGCAAGGCGAACTAGAGGCACCTAACTCTGCACTAGGAACATTCACAACCAATGAGTCAGCTTCGGTGCAAGTTTACTGTAAGGTCGGAGAACAATATGGACCTAGTCAAACCATCTATACTGGAGTTGCAACTGGAGTTGCTGGAGAACCTGCTTACTCAGTGTATTCAGCGGCTACCTATGGAAGTTACCCAGTTGCGGTAATCGGCGGTTCCCTAATGGATCATCAGTCACTATGGAACATGCAGCAACCAAGTACTAACGGAGTTTGGTATACGGATCCTTTTAACGAGGATCAGCATCTTGAATGGAAAGCTGGTCTAGCGAGTCCTCTAAGTAAAGAGAAGAGTCTAGCCAGAAATCTATATGAGTTTGATGCGGCTACCCTAAGCTATATCAACTTCTCTGCAAACAGTGGAGGCGCTGGTTACCTATATGGTTTCCGCTTTACATGGCAACCTGTTTCAGGTCCGCAAGTATACGTTGACAAGGTCATGATGACAGCAAACGGTTACCCACTACGTTCATCATGTTCAGTAGAACCCGCGGTTCCACCAGCTGCAACTTACGATCTTGTAAATATCAACACGAGTCCCAAGCATATCGAGGCAATCACAGGTTGGAACATGCTCGTTGGAGACACCTATAAGATCCAAGGCTACTCAAAGAACCCTGCTAACTGTAACTTTCAGACACAATTGACGCTACCGGTTACCTATACAATCGACGAGTACTGCGAAACCTTGTATCCTAGAGTCAGACTAAGCTGGTTAAATGAATTAGCCGGTCGAGACTATTTTAACTTCACGGTATTGGCTGAGCCTACCAACGACTCTTCATACGAAGCATACGGTCAAAATCAGGTCAATTGGAGTTCATTCGTTCCGGTACCTCAATTGGGTTCAGCCTATCCACCGCTTAAGACTCTGCCAATTCAAGGTGGAGATAAAGTCTACAATAAAACAGTAACCACAAAATGGACAGTACAGTCTGACTGGTTGTCTCAAGATCAGGTTGAACTACTTAAGGGTTGCCAAAAGAGTCCACAGGTTCTAGCGTATATCCACGATGATGCCAATCCTATCTCAGATGCTTTTCCTTATTCAGTTACAATTACAGATAAGAGTTACACTACGAAACTCGTGAAGCAAAACAAATTAACCACAGTAACACTAACTCTTGAAGTTAACATGCCTCAAGCTCTACAAAATACCTAAGCTATGTCAGTACAACTTTACGTTCAATACCCAAATAAGGGCAACACAAATCCTTGGATCCTACTCGATATCAAGGCAGAAGAAGAACCAATCAAGCTTACCTTATCGGTTGCTGATATTACGGATCCGCTTAAGGTCTCCTCGACCTATTCGCGAAGTTTCCGCATTCCTCACACTGAAACCAATGGAGCCTTTTTTAAAGCGGTCTTTGACGTTAATGGAACAACCTACAATCCAGCGGTCCTTGCGCCCAGTTACATCAACGATAACGGCGAAACCTTGGTTACTGGTAATATCCGATTAACTGGTATCTACCGCGAAGACCAAAGCTATGGAATATGGTATGAAGTTCTTTTCATGGGTGAGACCTCAGATTTTTCGTCTAATATAAATGGTTTCTACATGAGCGATATTGACATGTCTAAGTACAATCACGCACTAAGTTATGCCAATATTACAAACTCTTGGCAAGGTGGTCTATTTAATGGAGGTATTCGTTATCCACTAGTTGAATGGGGTTATAGTTACGTAGAGAACAATGGAGCCTTTAACCCAGAACAGGTAACTATCGCAATGTTGGGTACACCAGGTATCAATCATCAATTTACAGAATCCGGTTATGGTCTAAGTAAAACTCAAATGAAACCAGCGATTCAGCTTAAAGCCTTATGGGACGCGATCATTGCACCAAAGGTAGATCAAACAGGTTACGCAACGGTTTCAAGTTCATTCGTTACTATCCCAACATTTCCTTCGCCTGTGCCAACCGGTTTTTACCAAAATGTTACCCTAACGGTTGCAACTGGCTTAAGCTATTCAGCAACTGGAACTCAACAGGTTCTGTGTCAATTCTCAGATACGATCTACATGAGAGGTAACGTTGCCAACTACAACGCAGCTACTGGAGTCATGACCATTGCAGTGCTAGAGGTTAGCGGTAGCGGTACCTACAATAACTGGTCGGTTGCCTTAGTACAACCAGTCGGTCTATCGGGTTACACGTATTCTTCGTTTCCACCGAATCCTTCGACAGGTGTTCTTGACCCAAGAGATTCATTCATGAACTCAGATCTATTTAAGAATCTCTATATCCTAACCGATTCGGTAGCACGCCCAGAATTTGTCTCAGATCAGCAGTTCGTAGCAACAACTACCCAAGCCAACTCCCTTCAGTATTTTAGCACAGGTTCAGTTACTAAAGTTGATATTAATCAAGAGATAATTGACAAGTCCAATGCCTACAATCCAACTACGAGTACCTATACTACACCAAGCGGTGGAGCATACACATTTAAGATTACGATGGAAGCCTATGTTGACGATGGTTGCGATATCTTTCCATCACCGGCTTGTCAGAAATGTCGATTCAATTATCTCCTTCGTAATGTGAATAATCCAAGTCAAACCTGGCAACTTAATCCTTTAAATATTGAACTAAATAACTTGGTCGGTACTGGAACCTATACTCTCACGAGTCAGTCTACCTATCTACCGCCTAATACTCCAGTAGAGCTTGTGATTCAAGTTAATAACTTAACAACCGGTCTTTCCGGAGCCTCAGGTTTTGGCTTTAACCTTATGAGTCTACGTTGGGAAACCATAGTTACCCCATTACTTGTGAATATAAACTCCCTATTCTCAAATCAAATCAAGGTGACAGACTTTATTAAGGGTGTAATCGATAAGTTTAAAATGGTCTTCATTCCAAGTAAAGAGCGAACTCGAGAGTTTCAGATTCTACCATGGATAAACTGGGTACAAAGCGGTGCGAGTAAAGACTGGACCGCGAAGCTTGATGAATCCATAGAATACAAGGTGTCTCCGCTCTTTAATGGACAGAGTCGTAATAATGTCTTTAAGGATAACGAAGACTCTGATTATCTAAACTACAATTACCAACAGGCCAATAATAAAACTTACGGTCAGTTAAACCTAGACTCAGGTAACCTCTTGCTAAATGGCGAGACTGTCAGAACCAATATTTTCGCGCGTACTCCATTAGGCCCAATTGGTGTAGCAGCTGGCGCAAGTGCTCCAAATACGGAGAGAGCCAAGAAATGGTTGATTCCGCATCTTGCCAAGATTACATCGAGCGCAAGTAGCAGTAGTCCAAATCCAGTAAATAAGGTAGAACCTATTCAACCCAAACTCAGACTTGTTTTTTGGAACGGTATGCAAGATATCCCAGCAGGTAGTCCATCTTGGAATCTTAAAAATGATAATATTTACGGTTACACTGCGCAGACTCAATATCCACTCGTATCAGATTTTCAGACATGGCCATATAACCCAACTACGCTCGATCTTAGATGGTCCTATGCGCAACCGCTCTATGATGCAACAATACAGACCATCTCGAATCCTTATGCAATTGGTACAGTGAATGCATTCAATCAATATTGGAAAGGTTGGTATGATACGGTACAAGACACCTACAATCGATCAATTGAGGTAAACCTGATTCTAAACTATGCAGATATCAAGGAACTTCTTTTCAATGACTATATTTTTATAAAGGATGCTTGGTATTTTGTGGACTCAATTTCAGACTATATAGTAGGTAAGACCACGAGTTGTAAGGTTAAACTTTACAAAGTAGGTAATACACTAGGAGTAACCTTACCAAACGGAGCTGACAAGTTAAAACAGAAAACTGGTTGCTATCATCCAAGTAGTTCATGTGGAGCAGTATGCTGTACCAATGGAATCCTAAGCTCAAGTATCTACTTCACAACGGTTACCGGAGCACCAACCCTGTTTACCACTCGACTATTCACAGATCCTTTTGGTAATATACCAGCACCAACTGGTCTCTATAATTTTGGCGGTTTTATCTGGACAATTGGTAATGGAGGCACCGTAACCGGTTATGTTGCAGCTCCAGCCTGTATCTGTGGAAGTACTGGTGGTGGAGGACAGCAGGCTAAGTATGTTGCATCAACTCCAGAAACTACTGGATCTCTTGCAGGAAATGTTCTATGCGCAACTCCAGTTGTTGAACCAGAGACCGTCACTGTCTACGGTCAGCAATCCGATGTTGCCTTTGAAGGTAATGTCAGATTCTTTCAGGACGCTGCTCTAACCATTCCGGTACCAGATGGAGTCTACTATCCAATCAATGATGCAGTTGACCAGGCATGGACAATTAGCGAGACCCAAGTTTGGCAGATTACCGATACCGGAATGTGCGATTGCCCATCCGCTCTATATCGACAGGCTCTTGGACCGGGTTCAACCGATTGCAAGGCGTGTTGTTTTGCTTCTCAAGCTCAAGACCTCTGGTCAGATACTGAATTCGTTGCAGCTGGTACAAATCTCTATTTTGACCAAACTGGAACAACTCCAGTAGCAAATGGTTTCTGGTCAGATGGAGGTAATGTATGGGAAACCGATGCCTCAGGTCTAGTTATAACCGAGGCTCTTTGTGCATGTGGTTGTACCGATGTTTCGCCTATTGTCTTAAACTACACAAGCGTTGATGCTGCCGATTTTGATGGTTATATCCTACTTGAGAAATCGTTTGACCTATTCAATTGGTTCTTTGTTGGAGTTGTTAACTGGGATACTCTGCAACCGGAGAATACGACCTTATCTGCTTCATTCGATGTTGAAACCAATGCATGGACCCGAGCTACTGCGCAAAATACCACTGCTGCTCCAGGTGCAATGACGGTTGACTATATCATTGATGCAGTAACCATCCAAAGAGAAAAGGTACCAACTCCATACGATAAACCAGTTACCGTTACTTCTCGAGATCAGGCTAGCACTGGTCCAATAAGAGAATTTACAGCAACTGTTTATGCATACTAGTTCAAAAGACCAAAACAGAATATCTAATACAAATGGAACACATAGAAATTATATTAGAAGGCCTTAGAGTTGCCGAGGAGACCATACTAGACTCGTTAGAGCCTAAGGGCCTCATTTCAGATAACCTAACCTTAGAGATCTTCCATCAATTGGAGCATGCTCGAAAAAATTTAATAAGCAATGGCTAAAGACGTAGAAATCAAGATTAAGGTCGTCAACGAAAGCGGTGATATCGTTGAAAAGACCGTCAAGTCCATGAAGGACCTTGAGACCGAAGTCGGTAAACTCAAAGGTGCCTTAGCCAACGCTCCGCTTGGATCAGATAAATTTAAGGAGTTAAACTCCGCAGCAAAGGACGCTGACAAGACCTTAACCAAAACCAAAGAGTCCACAATGTCGCTTGGCGATAAGATTGGCTCTATTGGTGGCCCTATTGGTGGTGCAGTTAATGGCTTCATGGGCATGACCAAAGCTTCACTAGCTTTTCTAGCTACTCCAATCGGAGCAGTAGTTGGAGCCTTAGGACTTATCTTTGCCGCAGTTACCAAAGCAATCAAGAGTAACGAACAGGCAATGGATGCCTTAACCAAAGTTACTGACATGTTCAGTGCCATCATTCAACCTGTATTTGATTTCCTTGCCGCAGTTGCGGTTAAAACACTAGAGGCAGTAGCTGCCGGTATTGCCGAAGTTTCATCATGGTTTGGTCTTGCTGCCGAAGAAGGTGGTAAACTTTCTGAACAGATGGATAATATTGATGATGCTGAGAAAGATCTTGCAGTTACTAGAGCAAAAACCAATGCTCAATTAGCAGAGTCAAAAGAGATCTTATCGGATACCAATGCAACCTATGAAGAGAGAAAAGCCGCATTGGAAAAGGTTAAAGCAGCAGAGGAAAAACAGTCTAAAGCTGAATTAGCGAATGCGAAAGCCAAAGTGGCAGCAATGAAGGAACAACTTGTATTACAAGGCCAATCAGAAGAGAATATTCAGGCTCTAAGAGATGCAACGATTGCCTTAGCCAATACTGAACAGGCCGCAGCTGCTCAACAACGTGCTTTCAATAAACAGGATAAGGCACTAGACAAAGAGAAAGCAGCCGCTGCCGAAGAGGCACAAAAAGAGGCAGAAGCTAAAGCCAAAGAGGCCGCAGCCAAAGCCAAAGAACGTAGAGATGCTGCTGTAGCTGCTCAGAAAGAGGCCCTTAAGAAGGAGAAAGACGATAAGGATGCTGCGTACTTAATAGGAATCAAAGATGATGCGACAAGGGCACAGGAAGCGCTCAGAATTCAACAAGAGAATGCTGATGCTGATATCCAGATTAAGATTAAGGCATACGAAACTAAAAAGAAGAGAACCAAAGACGAAGAGGCTGCCTTAACTGCGCTACGTGCTGCCGCAAATGCGCAAGACGTAAAACAAGATGCAGAGAAGAACAAACTTCTAGACGATCAGGCAGTAGCGGCCGCAGCCAAGAAAAAAGCTGATGATGAGAAGGCTGCACAAGAGGCCAAAGCCTTAATTGACAAGACTTATACAGACCGAATTGCTGCACTCGATACTGCAAATAAAGTTGAATTCACTAAATTACTTGAAAGTGGCCTAACCAAAGAAGAGATTCTTAGACAGCAACAGGCCAACGAACTACAATTACTCGAGCAAAAAGCTGCCGCTGCTGCTCAAATCTACGGTAAAGACTCTCAACAAGCGGTCGATGCCTACTTAGCCTATACCCAAAAGAAGATTGAATTAGACGATGCAGCTACAAAGAAATTAGAAGAGAACAGACAGAAAGAACTTAAGGCAGTTATAGACGGTCTTAACGCAGCTGGTGAAGCCACAGCAGCAATTGCTGGTCTTAGCGATGCAATCTATGCTGATAAACTCAGTAAAGTAAAAAAAGGAAGTAAAGAAGAACTTGCCTTACAGAAAAAAGCATTTGACTCCAATAAGAAATTTGCAATTGCACAAGCCTTAATTAATGGAGCTCTTGCAATTACTGCAATCTTATCAGTTCCCGATTTTACTTTTGGTATCTTATCAGCTATCAGAATTGGTGCTTCGATTGCTGCAACTGCCGCTTCTATAATCAAGATCAATGCTGCTAAATTCGAAGGAGGCGGTGGAGGCGGAGATACTGGAGGAGAAGGAGGCGCAGGCGGAGGAGGTTCAGCTCCACCACCACCCCCACCATCATCAAACACCTATGCCGGTGGAGGATACGTAAGCGGTTTTGGAACATCAACCAGCGATTCTATCCCAGCAAGACTCTCTAATGGAGAATCAGTAATCAACGCTAGAAGTACTGCAATGTTTGGTGGTCTACTCTCAGCAATGAATCAAATGGGTGGAGGTAAAGCATTTGCTCAAGGCGGAACTGCTGAAAGCGGTAACGTTACAAGTAGTGCTATGGCAATGCCAGTAATAAAAACATACGTAGTAGCTTCGGATATGACTTCTCAACAAGAAGCTGACGCTAGAATAAAACAAATTGCACGACTTTAATACTTACTATTATGGAAAAGAAAACTAAAAAACTAATTGAACTCGCGATCCTACCGGAATTAGAAGAGTCAGGGGTACAGAAAATAAGTCTAGTTGAGAGCCCAGCTATCGAAGCAGACTTTCTCTATTTCAAAAAAGAAGAGTTCGTTGAACCAAATGCTGGCGAAAGACAAGAAGATTTCATTCCTCGTTGTATCGCCTATAACATAAACGAAGGCAAGGATGCTGATCAAGCGGCTGCTATCTGTTATAGTGTATGGGATGAGAAGATGGAGACGGTCTTTCCTCAACCTCTAGAACATAAAGATGACTTCTTAAAACGTTGTACTTCAATTAATGTACATGATGGACTAACTCCAACTGAAGCTCTTGAGACTTGTCAATTCTTATGGAATGAACGTTTCGATATCGCTAAAATATCTTATGACTACGATGATACCTTAAGTACAGCAAGTGGTCAAACTGCTGCTCTTGCAAGCATGAATGCCGGTTATGACGTCTATGTTATCTCAGCTCGCTCTACAAAAGAAGAGATGTTGCCGTTAACTAGTTCTTTAGGAATTCCTGATGATCATGTATTTGCAACAGGATCTAATGAAGCAAAGGTTGCTAAGGTAAAGGAACTTGGAATCACAACTCATATTGATAACAATCAAGAAGTAGTAGATCAATTAGGTGAGATTGGCCAAAAATTTGGAATTGACGCTACTGGTTTACCATCATACGTAGACGAAGTACCTAAGAGCCGTAAGGATCAAGTTGAAACTCCAGTTCCAACATGGACTTGGAAGTTCGAAGATGAATTCCTCATAGCTTTAGAAAAGTTAGGAAGCCAATTGGGAATCCCAGCTGACGAAGTAGAAGAGGTTAATGCTGGACATTTCGCAGACACCAATGCAATCAAGAATTCTGACTACACTCCAGCTAGACAACACACTAAAGCTGATGGCGAAGAGTTTGTTTGGAAGTATTCAGGTGGCGGACCAGGTCCACATAGAGCTTTTTGTCAAACAATGAAGTCCTTAAATCGTTACTACTCTCGAGAAGAGATTACCTTACTAAATAATCTGAATGATGCATTTGGTCCAGGTGGATCAAGCTCCTATTCTATTTTCCTTTACAAAGGCGGTAGCAATTGCAATCATTATTGGTCTAAGTACTCAGTAAAACGCGAGGACGGTAGACTTAAAGTCTTGCCAATTAGTATCAACGGAACTTACGAAGAGCGTATGGCTGCAACAGCACCAAGAACTCAAACCGGTAGAGGCTATCTTAAGTCTCCAGAGAATTCTCTTCCAGGTCTTTCAGGTCACTCAGCATTCTCAAGTGTATTACGCTTTGAAGACGAAGAGAAAGGGATTCTAGTGGGACCAGCAATGATCCCTAATATGGCGATACCACGTATTGATGATCAAGGCAAAATGTATGATGTTACTTTCTCAGCAGAGACTATTGAAGAGATTGCAAAGAAGTACATGAAAGAGGCTCGCACAAACGATGTTAACCAAGATCACAAAGAGAAAGATGCTGGAACTTACGTGTTTGAAACATGGGTAATCGAAGACCCTAAAACTGACAAAGCCAACACAGTTTACGGTTTCAATTTACCTAAAGGAACATGGATGGTAAAGATGCAGATCGAAGATCCTGAGGTTCGTAGAAGAGTAAAGGCTGGAGAACTTCGCGGCTTTAGTGTCGAAGGAGTATTCTCTGATCTCGAAGAAATCGAAGCAATGAAAAGATACATGAAAATCAAAAAGATACTCACTAAATAATTATGGAACAACTAGTAAAACTCTTATCAATTCTCTTGAGCTCAAATACTCAAGCGCAAATCTTTCACAGACAAACCAAATCGTTTAGTGAACACAATACCCTAGGCACATACTATTCTGAAGTCACAGAACTAATTGATGGTTTAACTGAAAGTGCTCAGGGCGAATACGGGATCCTCTCAGGATATGTTGCATTCCCTTTAGTCTCTTACAAAGATAACGCAGCAACCGTAACCTACTTCGTAGAAATCTGCGCATCGCTTACCGAACTTCGTAAAGCAATTCCTCAGTCATACTTGCAGAACCAAATTGACGAGATCGAAGCATTACTTTATTCTACTAAATACAAATTAGTTAACCTGAAATAATGGCTAAGGCTAAAGTTGAATCTATCTTTCGTAAGAAAGTCAAGAGGTCAGGTAAAGCCAAGAAGTCTTTTGGTCCTAAAGAGGCTCGTCCTAAGAAGTACCGAGGTCAAGGCCGTTAACTCATCTACAATTTTTGCATTGGAAAATGTCAATAGTCACCTAGTCTGTATTTAAGGATAAGAGTGAAAACTCTATTAAAAAAAATCTAACGGAATGTCAAACTACAAGTTAAAGCTTAACCAAATCCGCGAGGTCTTAAACATGCCAATTCGCTTCGAAACAGCAAAGTTAAAAGACGGAACGGTTGTTGAAGTTGAGAAACTAGAAGTTGGATTTCCTGTAACAATTGTTGCTGAAGACGGAACTAAGTCTGCTGCACCTGAAGGTTACCACGAGTTGGAAGACGGTACAAAATTAAGAGTTGATGCTAACGGTATGATCTCTGAAATTACTACTGCTGAAACTGAGGTTGCTGAAGGCGAAGGGACTGCTACTATTCCTGCCAATATGGCGGAAGAGACAGAAGTTGAAGTAACAAAAGAAACAGAGACTCCAATCAAGGACGAAGTTGCCGCTAAGATCGAAGAAAAATTAGGAATGCTATTCGCCGCTATCGAAGAATGTGCTACTGAAATTGCTACGGTTAAAGAGGAAATGGGAGCCATGAAAACGAAAATGGAGAAATTCGCTAAAGCACCTGCTGCAACGAAGATCCCAAAAACTGGCGAAATCGAAACTAAATTCGATGCAGTCGATGCTAAAGTAGCAGCACTAAAAGAGCTACGCAAAGAATTTTCAAAATAAAAAAAAAATCAATTAATCATGTCATTTAATTTATCAGGATTAAGCACTTACACTGACCAGTTGTCTACGGACCTTATCAGTGCTGCTCTTCTAAAGAGCTATTCAGTGAACATGTTGACTTTGCGTGCTGGCTTAACTGCTGGAACAACTGCAATCAACGTTCTAAACTCAACTGTAGACATTTTGGATTCCACTTGTGGATTCGGATCTGGTCAAACAGGTACAAACTCTACTAACTTCTCTCAAATCGATTTAGTAGTTCAATCAAAAATGTTGAAAGAGCAACTTTGCCCAGAAGACCTACGTACTTACTGGTTGTCAAGCCAACTTTCTCCATCTGCTTATCTAGAATCAGTTCCTTTCGAGAAATTGATCGCAGATAACAAAGTAAACAACATCGCTCAATTTATTGAGAACACAATCTGGCAAGGTGACGGTAGTAACTTAGACGGTCTTTTAGATCAAATCACAGTTGCTAACGGAGCTACTTGGTCAGGTAACTCTGGTTCAACACCAGTTATCACTGTTCCTTTGACAGTTGCAACTGCGGATGCTACAATCTGGGGAATCATCAGCAAATTATCAAATGCTCTAAAGCAAGAAGACGATCTAGTTATGTACATGTCGTACTCTAACTACGCTATCGCTGTTCAAGCTTTACAAGCTAAAGGTAATGCGATCATCACTCAATACCCTAACATTTCAAATGCTGCAGGTTTAATGGGTGCTTCTACATTCGTATGGCCAGGTACTAACGTAACTATTTACGCTGCTGGTGGTATTAATACTAACGATCACATCATCTTAGGCCCTAAGAAATACGCGTTCTTCGGAACAGGTTTGTTAGACGATCAAGATAAGTTCAAGTTCTACTACGATCCTTCTCAAGATATCGTAAACTTTATGGCTAAATTCCGTTTGGGTACAGCAGCATACGCTTCTCAATTCGTTTCAACCATCTAATACAAATTGAAATGGGGAGTCCTAAAAAACTCCCCAAATCTTAAAACTAAAAAAAATCTCAAAACACAATGGCTTGTTTAATTAACGACATAATTGCTTTAGACTGTATCAATGGTCTTGGAGGTGTTAAGGAGATGTATGTATTTGCTGGAGATTGGAATGGAGTTGTCGTAACTGAAACTGCTGGAGAAGTAACTGCCTTAACCGGCGCTGGTACTTTCTACCAATTCTATCTTCCTAAAGATACTGCATCAACTACAGAAACTATAACTGTTTCTAACGCTAACGGAACTGTATTTTATCAGCCCGAGCTTACTGCTATCTTCCAAAAATTGGATGCTGCAAAGCGTAACCAAATTCTATTACTTGCTCAAAACCGTGATCTTCGCGTTGTCTTCGTTGACAACAACAACGTTAGCTGGTTAATGGGTAATGTTAGAGGTTGCGTAATGTCTGCTGGTTCTGGTGCTACTGGAACTGCAGTTGGTGATCTTAACGGATACACTATTACTCTACAAGGTCAAGAACCTGCTCCAATGATTCCGCTAGATGATGATTTAGCGAACGTTATTGCTGGTGGTATGACTATCGTAACTACCTAATCCTATACCTTAGGAATGAAAGAGGGTCGCTGCTTCGTGCAGGGCCCTTTTTTTGTTTATGAGTGTCAACTAGACTGTTTCTTATATCTAATACTAAATAAAGGAAATTCGCGTGATTAATTTACAAAATCTAGAACCAAATTCAATAATTATCTACGTAAACACTACGTCGGTACAGAATAATCCTTGGGGTACCAATAACTTCCTATTCTCTTTCACCAATGGTTTCGCAAGAAGTCCAATTACGGTAATGCCGACCATTGTTACACAGAATTCTCGATATACTGAATTTGAAATTATTTTAACTACAGTTCCAGATGAAGACCCAATAAATGGTGAAGTTGCTCTAAGTCCTTGGGGTAACTGGGATTATACTCTTTTTGCGATTAACGCTCCAAGCCTAGATCCAAGTCCAGGAGTTCCAATCGCTAGAGGCCAAATGTTTCTCGAGAATGGAATAAAAGAAATCCCAGACGTAACTTATATTAGTGACAATGAGGACTCACAAAGTGTTGTATACTTAACGCGTACTCCCAATGAATGCGCAGTTTGGAATACATTCCCAGATATCTGGAACCTAAGTCCTCTCGTTTGGGATCAATGCATATAAAATCTTAATATAAAACATGGCTAATTTAACTGGCAAAACAATTTATCTTTCCTATCCTTCGCTTGTAGGAATTGGCACTAGCGGAACAGCTGGTGTAAATGGTACACTACAACCCTTAACTGACGGTTTAGGTATTGAAATACCGATCGAAGTAAGTACAACCTCAATTCACATAACGGCAACAACTCTAGATGCTGTATCATACTCAGTCGATGGCTATGGACTAGTAATTGATAATGCAGGCAATTGGGTAGGTCCTACCGCTGGAATAGCCGGCACATCCGGATCATCAGGATCTTCTGGAACTAGTGGATCAAGTGGTACATCAGGTATTGGAACATCAGGCACAGCAGGATCCTCAGGATCTTCTGGTACAAGCGGATCAAGTGGTACTTCAGGAGTAGGAGTTTCAGGAACATCGGGATCCTCAGGATCTAGCGGTACTTCAGGTTCTAGCGGTCAAGCTGGAACTAGCGGTTCGAGTGGAACATCTGGAAGTTCAGGTAATGGAACAAGCGGTTCGTCAGGAACTTCAGGATCTAGTGGAACAAATGGTCAATCAAATTCATTTTTCAGTTATCAATCAAGAACAAATACTCAAAGCGGTGATCCAGGAAATGGAAATATTATTTGGGATGATTCAGTTCAACAGAATGCTACATCAATTAGCGTTTCCGAATTAGAAACTGGTAATATTAACGTTGATCTTTTCTTAAGTAATCTTACAGTCGGCAGTACTATAACGATTCAAGATAAAACAAACCATGTAAACTACCAAACTTGGACTATTACGAGTACATCAGATCAAACAACTTTTTGGAGATATGGAGTAACCTTAAATACTTCTACTCATTCCTTTTCAAACGGAAATAATGTATTACTTATTGTTGTATCAACTCCTTCTGGAACCTCAGGTTCATCAGGAACTTCTGGATCAAGTGGAGCAGCGGGATCACCAGGTACATCAGGAACTTCAGGCTCTAGTGGAGCTACAGGATCTCCAGGAACAAGTGGATCAAGCGGTACTTCAGGCTCAAGCGGTCAAGCTGGTACCTCAGGTTCGTCAGGAACTTCAGGTTCAAATCCAATCCGAATCACTCCAGTAACTCTAGGAACTAGCGGATGGGTTTACAGTACTTCATCTGCCTATTATCAATATGCTTACGCAAGCACAAGTGTTGGAACAAGCACAGTAGTTGACTTCACACCAAATACAACAAGCGGATTTGCTGCACAAGTTGCGAGAGTACAACCTCAAATCGTAACAACTGCTGGAACGGCAACCCTATATTCTCAATACCCTCCTCAAGCGGATATCGTTGGAGAGGTAGTAATAACAACTGTACAATAACCCTTATATTATGCCATTTAACGGATTAGCACCATACACCCTCGCAAAGAACAGACCAGTAACTCCAGCAGTTTGGACAAGACCTGCAGATTGGATCACCATTACGGATGATGCAAATAAAATTCAATTTTTAGTTTCAGATCAAGTTTCGGCAAGCGTTGGTATCTACTCAAATTTCACCAGAATTTCAGGTTCTCAAAATATCTTAATTGATTGGGGCGATGGAACAACTGACACAGTTTCAGCAACCGGTTTAACTACAACAAACCACACATTTACAACAGGTGGAACTCCATCAACTCAAGGCTATAACACTTGGGTTGTTACAGTAACATTCACTGGATCAGGCACAAGTTCAATGACTAGACTTCAAATTAGTCCGCCATCTACACTAAATGGAGTTACTCCTCTACTTGGTTCAATGATTCCGGTATTGGAAGCCTATTACGGTGATACGATTGCAGCAAGCATTGCAACATTTGCCAACTATTTTATCACAGGTGGTAACCCAGCATACAATGCAAAACTACTTAAATACGTAAAGTTTCCTGCAACCAGCGCATCAACAACATTTCAAAACTGTTTTAATGGTGCTGCAGGTCTTGCGAGAGTCGTAATGCCAACCTCTGCCTCTAGTGCTACCAACTTTAACCAATTTGCAACAGGTGCAGTCCAATTGGAATCATGCGATCTTTCAGGTTGTAGTACAGGTATAACTGATCTATCTTCGGCATTCTCAGGTTGCTCAAATCTTACCTCTGTAAAATTTCCAGCAGCGCTAGATTCATGTACAACTCTTTCGAGTGCTTTTCTAAGCTGTAGAAGTTTAACCAATATAACACTGCCTTCGTTGAATGCATGTATCACATGGACTTCGGCTTTCTCAGGTTGTACAGATCTACTCTGGTGTCGAATAACTTCTTTCGCAACTAGTGGAACCATTAACTTAACGTCTACATGGTCAGGTTGTTATTCAATGCAATGGTGTTGGTGGCCAGCGAGTGTTGCGGTTGGTTTGGCATGGACATGGTCATCCACTTTTACATCATGTTATGCACTACAATCATTCACATTCCCAGAAAACTGGAATGGAACGACTTTTGACTTTGCTGGCTGTTTTGGATTAACCAATGTTAATTTTCCAACAACGTCAATGAGTAACTTATCATCGTTTTCATTCGGAACTTGTTACAATCTACAAGAGATTAGCTTACCAACGACTGTGGCTTCAGGTATTTCATTATCTAATTCATTCACAAGCTGTACAGCTCTTTCATCAATAACCATTCCAAGTGGATGGACTCTTGGATCATTGGCTTCAACTTTCAGTGGTTGTACTAGTTTAGGTTCGGCTACTCTACCTAATAATACTCAAAATTCAATAACATCTTTTGCTACTACTTTCTCAGGATGTACAAATTTACAAACAGTTGTTTTACCAACAGTAACTTCATCGGTAACTACATTCGCTTCTGCTTTCTTAAGTTGTACATCATTAAAATCGGTAACGCTACCTGATTTAACTACAAACATAAGTGGTGTAACCAGTACTTCAACATTTTCAGGATGCTCATCATTGCAATCTGTAACATTCTTAGGTAAATTTGGTAGTACTAGCGGTGGTATAATTGGCGGTTCAATGTTCTTAAACTGTACATCGCTTAAGACTATTACTTTTCCAACTGATACAACTGTAAGCACTGGTTCAAACCTTAGTGTATTTAGCGGTTGTACGTCATTGCAATCGGTTACTTTTCCAACTGCAACTCCAGCAAACAATACAAATACATTTACTTCATATTTTGCAGCATGCCCTGCTCTTACAACAATAAACAATTTATCAGCGTTGGGTTCAAGTTCAATCACTGGTCTCCTAATTGGCTGTACAACATTTATGACTGGTGGTACTGCTCAAGTAACCTCATTAAGTTTCCCACAGAGAATCTCTAAATTGGAATTACAAGGAACGGCAACAAACCGTTCTAGACTAAGCTCATTGAGATTGACAAATACTGGTGGATCACAATGGACAGGTACATCACCTCAAATCTCAGTCGCTTACACAGATATGTCGACTGCAAATCTTAATACACTTTTTGCAGATATGGCCGCACAAGGAAACGTGACCACAAAAACAATTGATATTACTTCAGCAACTGGAGCCGCTGGTCTTAGTGCCGGTGATCGATTAGTAATTACATCAAAAGGATGGACAATAACAGGATAATATTATGGTATACAAATTATTTATAGAAGAAGGCGATTGGATAGACATCGCAACTGGCGAACGCCGCAACCTATTAGAGGCAAATATAGCCTGGACTCCAGAAGGAGAGAATGTCGGTTGGACTCAATTCTCTTCAAAAGAGGAATGTGCTCAAGCATGGGGTCTTACTCCTTGGATTGATCCAGATAAAATAGAAGACGAAGATGCCTAAGTATAACTTATACCCACACAAAGATGGAGAATGGATCTCAGAAGATAATCAAAGGGTTATCTTACAAGAGGTGCATCTTCCTGGCGAATTCCCAGGATTTATTGAATTAGATTCTGTGTTAGACGCAATAGACCATTTTAAATTAACAAAATCAGAATGAAAGACTCAGTATCCTATATTGTAGACTCCTTAGCAAAGGAACCAATAACATACGTTAATGGCGCAACCGTAGCAGTTTCAATGATGTCCTTTGAAACAGAAATTAAATTAGCATTCTATGCGATTTCTATACTTGCTAGTATACTGGTATCCTATAAGTACTGGTTAGAAATTAAACACCTTAAAAAACAAGATAAAGATGGCGAATCTATTTAATCAAAGAATCTTTCAAACTTACAAATCAATAGTTGGTATTGGAACCTCAGGAACGGCCGGAGTTGATGGTACCTTACAGCCATTAACCGATGGATTAGGCGTTGAATTCCCTATTGAAGTTAGTACAACCGATGTAAATATTACTTCTGCCGCTACAACTGTACGATCATTGCAAATTGACGGTTACGGACAAGTAATCGATAATCTAGGTAACTGGACTGGAAACGGTGGAGCTGGTTTTACATCAGGAACTTCAGGAACAAGCGGTAGTTCTGGTGTAAACGGAACCTCTGGAACATCTGGTTCAAGTGGTGCTACCGGTACAAGCGGTACTGGAGGAACTTCGGGATCATCTGGCACATCCGGTTCAAGCGGCCAAAATGGAGATCTATATAAAACTACATCGACCTCTGGCCTAACACTAGGAAATTCCGGAACAATCACAGTTGGAACAGGATTAGGCTATTCAGTAGCTCAATCAATCCTTATTGCACATAACTTATCAAATTTTCAAGAATGCGAAGTTGTAACTTATAACTCTGGAAATGGAGCTCTTCAATTCACAACACCCAGTCGCACAGTAGGATCAGGAACTTTCTATTCATGGACAGTAAACTTAGACGGCGCAAGCGGTGGAGATGGAACTTCAGGTACTAGCGGTTCTTCTGGAACCTCTGGATCAAGTGGAGCAGCCGGAACATCAGGTACTAGTGGATCAAGCGGAGCAGTTGGAGCACCAGGTACAAGCGGTACTTCAGGTAGTTCAGGTACAAATGGTTCTTCGGGATCATCTGGAACCTCTGGTTCATCTGGAGCAACAGGTGCTAATGGTACTAGTGGTAGTTCAGGTACGAATGGTACTAGTGGATCCTCAGGAACTTCTGGATCTAGTGGAGCTCAAGGTATTGGTTACTCAACAAGCGGACAAGTTCTTTCATTATCTACAAATTCAATAGGAGCAGCTGGAAATATCTCTTTCACTCTCGTAAGTCCTTACACAACTGCAAGTTTTGCATTCTCAACCGGACAAAGAGTTAGAGCAATCTCAACCTCTTCCGGAGACTGGGCTGAGGGTCAATTAACAGTTACTCCAGCCAGTGATTATACAATTAACGTAGACTCTTGGTCTGGTTCAGGTTCTTATTCATCATGGGCCTTTGCAATTGCTGGATCAGGAACAAGCGGAACATCAGGTTCTAGCGGTAATGCTGGAACTAGTGGAAGCTCAGGTACA